>Ga0111539_10000376_pt1 | contig 55320 bp, 57 predicted proteins | sample RhiMethybrSRZTD1_FD_79667 | JGI IMG/M metagenome (GOLD analysis project Ga0111539, IMG submission 79667) | Populus rhizosphere microbial communities from Tennessee, USA - Rhizosphere MetaG P. TD hybrid SRZTD1 (version 2) (version 2) | ecosystem: Host-associated > Plants > Roots > Rhizosphere >...
CAACCCCGACCGAGCTATCGCCGATTTCAACGAGGCCATTCGACTCGACCCAAAATATGCATTCGCCTTTCTCAGCCGCGGTGTCGCCTATGGCAATAAAGGTGACAACGACCGTGCCATCGCGGATTTCAGCGAAGCCGTTCGGCTGAATCCGACTTATGCGCTCGCATTTGGTAATCGGGGCTTGGTGTATGAGAGAAAAGGCAGCTACGACCGGGCTATCGCCGATTTCAACGAGGCCATTCGACTAGATCCCAACTACGCCATAGCTTTTCGTGGCCGAGGGATCGTATATGGCAACAAAGGCGACTACGACCGGGCAATCACCGATTTCACCGAAGCCATTCGACTAGATCCCAAGCTTGGCTCTGCCTTTAGCAACCGTGGCTTGGCTTATGAGAAAAAAGGCGGCTTTGACCGGGCCATTGCCGATTTCAACGAGGCCATCAGGCTGAATCCCAATGATGCGATATCTTTCTGCCGTCGAGGAAGGGCGAAGTCGAAAATCAACGGACAGGGCGGTGATGCGGATATCGCAAGGGCGAAGCAATTAGATGCTACGGTTTGCCGATGAAGCATCGGCTATTTGCTCTGCCGGGCGATCCAAAGCGTGTGCTCGCGTGAAAATGCTAGTTCGGCATCATTTATAAAATCAGAGAAATCGTTTTCGGTGCTCACCGAATCTAGTCTCGGCTTGATAAGGCCAATCTCGTGCGCGGTTACCGTATAGGCCGCCGCTAGCTCGTTAAATTTCTTGACCTGCATCCAGCCAATTACGGAGGACGCGAAGACAATAATCGGACCTATCCCCCAAAAATACTCCCAATCCGGGAACTTAATACGGGCGAGCACCAAGGCGAATGCCAACACATAGGCGACCACGGCTGCAATGACCCAATTCCTCGCCGACCTGTTATTTTCTCCAGCCTTGTGCATGTACCAAGTGCGCTGATCATTCAGGCGGTGGGCCGTGTAGTATTTTTTTCTTTCGTCGAGACCGAACGCCCTTGTGCGATCCATTTCGGCGGTTATCTGGTCGTCTGCGGACCAGTTGGGATCAATTTTATCCGCAGTAGCTCTGTTCGCGTCGAAAGTTCTGTACAACTGATTTCGAAATTCGGCGCGCGCATCTTGGAGCGCTAATCTATCCGCGAATGGTGCCGCGCGCATTATGTAGCGCCACGTAAGCGTCTTCACGCTTTCTGCGAGGGCCCGACACCTGTACCAGTCTTGCTGTAGCTTCCAAAGGTTTCTCGTAAGTAGCAGGACCACCGCCAGCACAAATACAAATGCATACAGCAAGTAGAATGTGGGCCCTTTGAACGCGCTGTCCGACAAAACCGAAGCCAGCAGCAGGATTGCGTACTCAGCGCCGATCAAGCGCAGGTACGTCTTCTGCTTTCTGTTCGAAGCATCATCTGCCGAACGAAAAAGCGCTGGATACGACGCGTATTGCACGAAGCCCCCGCTCTCTGTACTCGGAGGGTGGAAATAGCGCCCAGATAGAAATTGCCTTCAATCGTAACCTACGCCAAGCACGTTAGTTTCGATGTGCGCCAAAATAGGGCAAAATGAGGCCGAAACGGAACGACATCGGCTGTGAACAAGAGAACTAAAGTGACTGATAAACTGCACAAATTGCCGAAAAGTTTGTCTCGCCGCTTCTGCGTCGCCCCTATGATGGAATGGACGGACCGGCACTGCCGGTATTTTCACCGTCTGCTAACACGGCATGCGCTGATCTACACGGAGATGCTCACGACGGGTGCTGTGCTGCATGGCGATCGCGGGCGTCTTCTTGCCTTCGATCCATTCGAGCATCCCGTTGGCCTTCAGCTTGGCGGATGCGATCCGCAGGCGCTTGCGCAATCGGCCCGCATCGGCGCCGATTTCGGGTACGACGAGATTAATCTCAACGTCGGTTGCCCGTCTGATCGCGTTCAAGAAGGCCGGTTCGGAGCCTGCCTGATGGCTGAGCCTCGGCTGGTCGGCGATTGTGTGGCGGCAATGAAAGCTGCCGTCGCGGTGCCCGTGACCGTCAAATGCCGCACCGGCATTGATGAGCAGGATCCCGAAAGCACGCTTTTTAATTTTGCTGAGACCGTGAAGAGTGCCGGTGCCGATGCGCTCATTGTCCACGCGCGCAAGGCCTGGCTCAAAGGTCTGTCGCCGCGTGAAAACCGCGAGGTGCCGCCGCTCGATTATCCGCTCGTGCACCGGTTGAAGGCGGCGCATCCCCAGCTGGAGATTGTGCTCAATGGGGGGATCACCAGCCTGGAGCAAGCTCAGATGCATCTTGGCGTGCTCGATGGGGTGATGATGGGCCGAGCCGCCTATCAGGAACCCTGGCGCCTTGCCGGAGTCGATCCGCTCTTCTTCGGAACAGCCGCACCGTTCAAGACGCCCAAAGAAGCTGCGGCGGCTCTGATTCCGTATATCGAGCGTCAGCTCGATAGCGGGTTACGTTTGCACGCGGTTACGCGCCATGTGCTCGGCTTGTTTCGCGCCCTTCCGGGTGCACGCGCGTTCCGGCGGCATCTGGCGATTGCGGCGGTCAAGCCGGAGGCCCGCGCGCATGTCTTGGCTGAGGCGCTCGCCCTGGTGCTGGACAGCGGCGACGATTTGGCGCACATCGCCGCGTAAAGTCCGCTCAGCCCCCGGAGACACATGCTGTTGGGATATCCGATGAGCGAGATCGCTTTGCTCGCGCTTTGGATTGTTGCGGCCGGAGTGCTGGTCGGAATTCTCGCAGGTCTATTCGGCATAGGCGGCGGCGCCATCATCGTGCCCGTGCTGTACGAGGTGTTCCGTGTGCTGGGGGTGCCCGAAGATGTTCGTATCCAGGCCTGTATCGGGACATCGCTTGCAATCATCGTGCCGACGACGGTGCGCTCCTATCTCGGTCATAAGAAAAAGGGCTCGGTGATTCCCGAGGTAGTGCGAATTTGGGCGCTGCCTGCGATTGCCGGCGTGGCAATTGGATCGGTGACGGCGTCATTTGCGCCGGCCTTCGTGTTCAAGGTCGCCTTTCTCGTCTTTGTCAGCTTCATCGCCATACGCATGCTGTTCGGTGGCGAGCGCTGGAAGCTCGGCGACCAGTTGCCCGGTCGTGGCATGCTTGCGATCTATGGTCTGATTACCGGGCTTTTCTCGTCTCTCGTCGGCGTAAGCGGCGGCGCCATTTCGAATGCAGTCCTCACGCTCTATGGACGTCCAATGCATCAGGCGGTTGGGACATCGGCGGGCGTGGGCGTGCCGATCACGATCGCAGGCACAATTGGCTACATGCTTGCAGGCTGGCCGCACATGGCACAACTGCCGCCCTTTTCGGTCGGCTACGTGTCTCTCGTCGGGCTGGTCTTGATGGCGCCGGTCTCGAGTTACACAACAACCTATGGTGTGCGCTTGGCGCACTGGCTGCCGCGCCGAAAACTGGAAATTGCATTTGGCGTTTTTCTGATTCTGGTTGCGCTACGCTTTGTCGCCAGCATGATCTAGCCGGCTTCGTTTAGGGCGTTCCGCGCATACGGAGCCTATCGCCGCGCACTTCCCAGCTTTCCAGACGATTGAGAAAGCTCATTCCGAGCAAGTTGTTCTTGAGGTGTCCGGGCTGCACGACGAGGGCAGGAACCGCGCGTTCCGTAAGCCCACCCACCGCAACGTGGTCGAGGGTCACCGCCGCGGCGCGCGTGCGACCATTGGCGGTGTCGATATTCACCGTGTAGTTGAGCACTTCGATCGGCAAACCCGCGGCCTTGGCTGCTTCCTGTGTCAGCACCACCGATGTTGCGCCGGTGTCCAAGACCATTGGAACTCGTGTGCCGTTAATATGGGCGGCGACCGAGAAATCTCCACCATGACCGCGCACGACTTCGACGTTGCGGCCATGGCCCGCTACGTGACCGGGAACCAATTCGGCAATGACTCGATCAGCAATTTCGCGCAATTCAAGGCGATAGCTGTAGCCAACGACGAGCAGCAGGCCGATGACAGTCCAAAAAAGCGCGGCCTCGATGGCCTTTGACAGTCTTTCCCGAAACACCACCAACACCAGTCCGCCGACAAAGACTACAAGTACAATTTTGATGGCAAGCGAGCCGATGTCGTGGCGAAGAAGGTTGGTGATGGCATCCTGGTCGCGGCTGGCGATCAAGGCGGCCAGCGATAGCGCGACACCCAGCAGGAGGGACCAAACGAGACGGCGGCTCACGGTGTCATCCCATTGCCGCGGTCATTTTCGTGACGCCTTGGGCCATACGCCGTTCAGGCAACTCATTCATAATACGGCTGCGCTTTGCGGCGCTCATCTCGGCCCAGCGGGCGATTTCATCAATTGTACGCCCGCATCCGAGGCAAAAGCCCTGACGGGCGTCGACCGTGCAGATTTTGACGCAGGGTGTCTCGATCATGGGGACAGTCTCAAAGCCGAGTCGAGCGTGACCATAAGCACCGCACGCAGGAAGGCAATCGCGCGATTGTCGCAAGGCTGAAACCCTAGGAGCCGGCACGGAAAAGGGGCCGCCGACCGACCTGTTTTTTTTCCGGGGAGCTGATGTCCGGTTCGGCCGCGGAGGAAATCGATGGCGCGCGTTCTGACAAGGGCGGCGTGGCGGCGACAACGCGCTCAGGAGGAAAGGTGACGATCACTTCGGTACCGATACGCAGTTTCGACGTCAGAGTGAAGCCGCCGCCGTGCAGATCGACGAGACTTTTGGCGATCGGCAGACCGAGGCCGGCACCTTGTTCGGCCGACTTGATCGAATTAGACCCTTGGCCAAATGATGCAAGAACGACCGGGATTTCCTCCTCCGGAATTCCCGCCCCTGTATCCTTGACACTGATGTACTGACCGCCGGAGGCCGTCCACCCGATCTTCAGCCAGATTTCGCCGCCCTGCGGCGTGAACTTGATCGCGTTTGACAAGAGGTTGAGGCAGATCTGGCGGATTGCACGCTCGTCCGCCCACAGCGGGGGCAATTCCGCCTCAAACATCTCGTGGATTGTTATGTTCCGGCTGGTCGCGCGCAGCTTCAGCAGGTGATGACAATCCTCCACCATGGCAACGAGCGAGACAGATTCCTCATTGAGCTCATAACGTCCCGCTTCAATTCGCGAAAGGTCGAGAATCTCATTGATAAGCCCGAGAAGGTGGACACCCGAGCTGTGGATGTCCGACGCATATTCCTTGTAGGCCGGAACCGTATGCGCCCCGAAGACTTCGGCCTTCATGACCTCCGAGAATCCGAGGATGGCGTTGAGCGGAGTGCGTAATTCGTGGCTCATCTGCGCCAGGAAACGAGACTTTGCGATGTTCGCGGCCTCGGCTCGTCGGCGCGCTTCGTCTGAAATTGCCTTTGCCTGCTCAAGCTCGCCGATCAATGCATCCTTTTCGGCGCGCGCCTGTAGTGTCGCTAAAGTGCTCGAATAGAGCTGGTACGTGAGCGCGGCGAAGTAGCCTTGCGCTGTGAGCGCCATGACCGAAAGGATGTAGTCCCGCAGCCTGCCTTGCAGCACGAAGTCAAGCGCAATAGCTGTGGTGACCGGAAAGGTCGCGGCAAACACTGCCATTGGCAGGCTCGACGCGAGCATGCTGGACACTGCAACGACCAGCAACATGACAAACAACATGAATGTGCTGGAGTTGTCGTCGATGCCGACCGGATGGATCAGGATGAACATCCAGGCCAATCCGTAGAAAAGATCGAGCGTGATGAAACGCACTCGCCACGCGCGGATCGAAATCTCGTTAGCTGGCTTTTCGAGGAACTGCCGGCACTTGGTCACTATGACGGCGTGCGTCACCAGTACGGCCACCGTCCACGTCCCAGCAGCCAATGCTCCGCTCCAAACACTCGACATGAAGCCGACGGTCGCGACGAGAAGCAGAATGACGAGCGATGCGGAAATCCGGTTCTGGGCGTATTGGCGCAGTAACTCGTACTCGAAAGCCGGTTTGGTCTCGCCGGAGGAGGTCAAACGGTCACGTGCCTCGCGCACGTGTTGAGTCGCAAGACGTCGGTTCACCGGCGAGCTTTCCGGTGGCAGGGCCTTGAGATCTGGTTGTTCGCCGGGGATCGGCATCAACGGGCGCCGCACTCACAAAAGACCAGTGGAGCGTTGCGCAAAATCCTTAAGACCAGGCTTAAGAGTGACCTAAAATCCCTGGTTAACGAACTCTTACAGGGGCTTTGACAGCCGATTTTGCCCATGTTCGGCTGAGGAGGGAGCTAAACGCATGGCTATGGGGGCCGAATGAAACTCTATGACAGCCGGCTTGCGCCGAATCCGCGCCGTACCCGGATTTTCCTCGCGGAGAAGGGCGTCGCGGTACCGACCGAACAGGTCGACATGGTAGCGATGCAGCACAAGACGCCGGAATATACGGCGATCAATCCGCTGCAGAGAATGCCGGCGCTGGTTCTCGACGACGGCACCATCATTACAGAGTCGATCGCGATCTGCCGTTATTTCGAGATGCAGCATCCTGACCCGCCGCTGTTCGGGGTCGGTCCGAAGGACGCCGCCATTGTCGAGATGTGGAACAGGCGTGCCGAGATCAATTTTTTCGCCAATGTCGCCGCTGTGTTTCGACACACGCACCCCGCAATGAAAGAGCTGGAGGTGCCGCAGGTGCCCGCCTGGGCCGACGCCAATAGGCCACGTGTGACCTGGTTCCTTGAAATGATGGATCGCGAACTTGCCTCGCGGGAATTCGTCGCCGGCGATTGCTATACCGTCGCCGATATCACGATGCAGGTTGCGGTCGACTTCATGAAGCCGAGCCGGCTCACGGTGCCCGAGGGCGCGAACAACGTGAAACGCTGGCACGCCACCGTGTCAGCGCGGCCGAGCGCGAAAGCGTGACTTTGAACGCGCGGTCGATATCAGCGATCGAGCAGTGCAATCAAGCTCGACGTATCCCAACGCTTGCCGCCCATGGCCTGGATCTCCGAGTAGAACTGATCGACTAGCGCGGTGACGGGAAGATGTGCGCCATTCTTTCGCGCTTCACCCAGACAAATTCCCAGGTCCTTCCGCATCCAGTCGACCGCAAAGCCGAAATCGAATTTGTTGGCGGCCATGGTCTTGTAGCGATTTTCCATCTGCCACGATTGTGCTGCACCTTTGGAAATCGTTGCGATCAGTTTTTCGATATCGAGGCCGGATTTTTTAGCAAAGTGCAGTCCTTCGGCAAGGCCTTGCACCAGCCCGGCGATACAAATCTGGTTGACCATCTTCGAGAGTTGTCCCGAACCCGGTGGGCCGAGCAAATTACAGGCGCGCGCATAGGACGCGATCACTTTTTCCGCTCGGCCGAAAGGTTCAGTATCACCGCCGCACATCACTGTGAGAGCGCCGTTTTCTGCGCCGGCCTGACCGCCCGACACTGGGGCGTCGACGCAATCAAAGCCGCCTTTTTTTGCCGCTGCGTAAAGCTCTCGGGCAATTTCGGCAGAGGCGGTCGTGTGATCGACGAATACCTTGCCCTTACCCATGCCGGCGAAAGCGCCGTTCAGTCCGAGCGTTACTTCGCGCAAGTCATTATCATTGCCTACGCAAGCCATCACAAAATCCTGGCCCTCGGCAGCGGCTTTGGGGGTTGGGGCTGACTTGCCGCCATGTTGTTTGACCCATTGCTCGGCCTTGGCGGCGGTGCGGTTGTAGACGGTCACCTCGTGCCCACCCTTGTTCTTCAGGTGCCCCGCCATCGGGTAGCCCATGACACCCAGACCCAGAAACGCCACCTTCGCCATTGCGTGTCTCCTTCACTTCTCTTGACCTCTCTTGGCCGGCCGACAGCCGATGCCTATCTCCCAATAGGTCATTGCCAAGGCGGGTCCGTCAACCGCTTCCCGACCGAACCGATTGACCGGGCCGCCGCCTTGCATATGGTGACGCTCCAAGCGGGAACATGCATCTATGGCAGTGAGCAAAAACCAAGTCCTCGCAGCGCTGGCAAAAGTGCCATCGCCGAATGGGGTAGCGCTGCCGGATGCACGGGTCCTTTCCGACGTCGTGGTTTCCGACGGAAAGGTTTTTTTCTCACTGACGGTCGACGCAGCCGCGGTGAAGGCCTGGGAGCCGGTCCGCAAAGCCGCAGAGGACGCTGTTCGTGCGATTTCGGGCGTGCAGTCGGCGCTAGTTGCACTGACCGCGGAGCGTAGCGGTGGTGCCTCTGGTAGCCGGCCTCAGCAACCGGCTGGACAAAGCGCACCGCGTGCGGCCCATCCGGCCGACAAGGTTCAGCCCGGGATCCCCAGTGTCGACGCCGTCATTGCGGTTGCGTCAGGAAAGGGTGGCGTCGGAAAATCTACGACCGCAGTCAATTTGGCGCTTGGCCTGCGCGACCTTGGACTAAAGGTAGGCATGCTCGATGCCGACATCTACGGGCCCTCGCTGCCGAAGCTGCTCGCCATCAGGGAAAAGCCGCAGACGATCGGAGGCACGCGTCTGAAGCCGATCGAGCGTTATGGGCTGACCGTCATGTCGATCGGATTTCTGATTGATGAAGAGACGCCGATGATCTGGCGAGGGCCGATGGTGATGTCGGCAATCACGCAAATGCTGCGTGAGGTGGAGTGGGGCAAGCTTGATGTCATGGTCGTGGACATGCCGCCGGGCACGGGCGATGCGCAGCTCACAATGGCGCAACAGGTCCCGCTGAAGGGAGCAGTGATTGTTTCCACGCCGCAGGATCTGGCTTTGATCGACGCCCGGCGCGGCGTTGCGATGTTCAAGCGCGTGAACGTGCCCGTGTTGGGTGTGGTGGAGAACATGAGTTACTTCCTGTGCCCAAGCTGCGGCACGCGGTCCGATATCTTTGGTCATGGAGGTGCGCGGCAGGAGGCCGGGCGCCTCGGCGTGCCGTTCCTCGGAGAAGTTCCACTGCATATGACCATCCGGGAAAAATCGGATTCGGGTCTTCCGGTCGTCGCCACGGAGCCGGATGGTCCGCACGCAAAAATCTATCGCGAGATCGCCGTGAAGGTGCGTGATCAACTCAAGGGTTCGGCGCAGGCAGCACCGAAAATTGTCATTGAGGCGTAGAGCCTTATAGGAAGACTTCCGGGCGCGCACCAAACCAGTGACTTGAACTATCTGGACTAACCACGCATTGTTCTGCCTCGCCGGGATGGTTGTTGCGGACCATGGCATACCCATCTATCGGGGCGATCCAAGGGAGGACACTATGAAACGCCGTAAATTTCTCGCTGCCATTGGGGCAGGGACTGCCGCGGCTGCGGCGGCGACGATCGCCAAGCCGGCAATCGCTCAATCAATGCCAGAATTGAAATGGCGGTTGACAGCAAGCTGGCCGAAGTCACTCGATACTTTGTTTGGCGCTTGTGAAACGTTTGCCAAATCCGTTTCGGAAGCCACCGATGGCAAATTCCAGATTCAAGTTTTTGCCGGCGGCGAGATCGTTCCCGCGCTGCAAGTGCTCGACGCCGTCCAGAACGGCACGGTCGAGATGGGCCACAGCGCCCAATATTATTACATTGGCAAGGATCCGACATGGGCTCTGTTTTGCGCGACACCTTTTGGTCTCAATGCCCGCCAGCAAAATGCTTGGTTTTACGAGGGTGACGGGCAGAAGTTGATCGACGAATTCGGTGCCAAGTTCAACACCAAGTGCCTCCTGATGGGTAATACAGGCGCGCAGATGGGCGGCTGGTTCAAAAAGGAAATCAAGTCCGTCGATGACTTGAAGGGCCTTAAAATGCGCATTGGCGGTTGGGCTGGAAAGACGCTTGGCAAGCTCGGCGTCGTCGCGCAACAGATTGCCGGCGGTGACATTTATCCGGCGCTGGAGAAGGGCACCATCGATGCAACCGAGTGGGTGGGCCCCTACGACGATGAGAAGCTCGGCTTCTACAAAGTCGCAAAGTTTTATTATTATCCAGGCTGGTGGGAAGGCGGCACGACAAACCACCTGCTCATCAATATGGCGAAGTGGAACGAGTTGCCGAAATCGTATCAGGCCATCGTAACCGCGGCGGCCGGCTTCGCTAATGTCGAAGAGCAGGCACGTTATGATGCCCGCAATCCCCAGGCACTGAAACGTCTGGTTGCCAATGGCGTTCAACTGCGGCCGTTCTCCCAGGCCGTCATGGAGGCCTGTCTGAAGGCATCGAATGAGGTGAATGCGGAAACCTCTGCCGCAAACCCGAACTACAAGAAGGTCTGGGATTCGATCGTTGCCTTCCGTCGCGATGAGTATCTTTGGTGGCAAGTCGCCGAATATGGCTACGACAGCTTCATGATCCGCAGCGGTGCCAAAGGCTAACGCGCGCGAGAATATCCAGACGGGGGCCGGCCTCAGGCGCCGGCCCCTTATTATGTCCAACGACGCCTTGCGACTTTGGTTGAAATAGCGGCAGACTAGATTTGCCCAGGTTGCTTCGGCATTGTTCGAGCCATGCCCGACAATAGAAACCTCAAAGGGCTAAAGCGGACGCGCTCCGCCGATGAAGCGCAAGGGAGGGTAAGGGAATGAAACGTCGTCAATTCTTGAAGGCTGCCGGACTCGGGGTCGCGGCGAGCGCAGTTGCTGCGCCGGCGATTGCGCAATCAATGCCGGAAATCAAGTGGCGCATGCCGGTGAGCTGGCCAAAGTCGCTCGACACCTTGTATGGCGGCGCCGAGCTGATGTGCAAAGCTGTTGCGGAAGCGACAGACAACAAGTTTCAGATTCAGACTTTTGCGGCCGGAGAAATCGTTCCGGGCCTCGCGATCGTCGATGCCGTGCAAAATGGCACCGTCGAATGTGGCCACACCGCTTCTTACTATTACTTCGGTAAAGATCCCACCTTTGCCTTCGGCACGTCCGTCGCATTCGGACCGAACCAGCGGCTGAACCAAGGTTGGTTTACGCTTGGCGGCGGCAAGGAAGTGCTGAACGAGTTCTACAAGAAGTACAATTGCATTGCACTTCTCGCAGGAAACACCGGTTGCCAAATGGGCGGTTGGTACCGCAAGGAAATCAACACGGTCGACGATCTCAAGGGTCTGAAAATGCGCATTGGCGGCTTCCCAGGCCGCGTCCTGCAAAAGCTCGGTGGTGTGCCCCAGCAAATCGCAGGCGGTGACATTTATCCCGCGCTGGAAAAAGGGACGCTCGATGCCTGCGAATGGGTGGGGCCGTACGACGACGAGAAGCTCGGCTTCTACAAGGTGGCGCCGCATTACTATGCGCCCGGGTGGTGGGAAGGCGGCTCGATGCTGTTCACCTTCGTGAATCTGGATAAGTGGAATTCACTGCCGAAGGCATACCAACAGGTGCTCGAGCAGGCCGGCCACTACGCCAACACCTGGATGATTGCGAAATATGACCAGCTGAATCCGCCGGCTCTCAAGCGGCTGCTTGCCGGGGGCACAAAGTTACACGTTTTTGCGCAGCCGATCATGGAAGCAAGTTTCAAGGCTGCGATGGAGTTGCACGGCGAAATATCGAAAGAGAATGCCAGCTTCAAAAAGGTGAATGACTCAATGATGGACTACACGCGAAACGGCTACCAATGGTTCCAGGTCGCCGAATTGGCGTATGACTCGTTCATGGTGCGTCATACGCGTGGCTGATTGACTGATCAGAAGCAAAATGTCCGGAGCAAAAACTCCGGACATTTTTTTGTCCCGTCAGGCAGGATCGAACTGCTTATTTGATATTTAGATCAAGCGGCGGCAAGTCTATTTGCGGTATCTCGATTTTTACCTTGTCGGGGTCGATGCCGGTGGCCGTGCTCTTGTAGTGCATAACCATGGCCGGAAACATGATCACAAGAACCACCATAATCACCTGTATCACGACAAATGGCACGGCGCCCCAATAGATCTGACCCGTTGTGACACCCTCCGTGCGTTTTCCGGTGATGCGATCGATAAACGCCTCTCGCGGCGCCACCGAGCGCAAATAAAACAGAGCGAAGCCGAACGGCGGATGCATAAACGATGTCTGCATGTTGACGCCGAGAATGACGCCGAACCAAATCAGATCGATGCCAAGATGCTCGGCGGCCGGTCCAAGCAATGGAATAACGATGAAGGCCAACTCGAAGAAGTCGAGGAAAAAAGCAAGAACGAACACGAAGGCATTTACGAAGAGCAGGAAACCGATCTGTCCTCCTGGCAAAGACGTAAGGAGGTGCTCAACCCAAATGTGGCCACTCACGCCATAAAAAGTCAGGGAGAAGACACGCGCGCCGATAAGAATAAACACGACGAAGGCCGACAGTTTGGCGGTGGATTCCGTCGCCTGGCGAATCAGATCCCAGTTCAGTCGCCGTTTCAGTGCACCAAGAATTAACGCGCCGCTGGCGCCCATCGCTCCGCCTTCGGTTGGTGTCGCGACGCCGATGAAGATGGTGCCCAGCACGAGAAAAATGAGGAACAGCGGCGGCACCATTACGAAAGTTGTTTGTTGCGCTATGTGCGAGAGAAAGCGAAAGCCTAGCAATCTGTTGGCAAGCCAATTGATTACAGCAATACCGAAGGCGAACATGATCCCGAAAAACATGGACAGCACGACGAAATCGGCGCCGCGGGTGGCCGAATTTCGCATCATGAGCCAACCGAACATGCCGCTGACAACTGTCAGCACAGCAAGGGAGGTGAGCCCGCGGCTGCCGCCCGGCTCGCGGAAACCTACTGCTTCCGTCGGCAGACCTGGTGTTGCCTTGGGATAAAGTACCGTGACGATGAAGATATAGAGTGCATAAAGGCCAGCGAGCACGAGGCCTGGAATAAACGCGCCTTCATACATGTCGCCAACCGAGCGGCCGAGCTGATCGGCCATGACGATGAGCACCAACGAGGGTGGGATAATCTGCGCCAGAGTACCCGAAGCTGCGATCACCCCGCTGGCGACGCGCCGATCGTAACCGTAGCGCAGCATAATGGGCAGCGAGATCAGGCCCATCGAAATGACGGAAGCGGCGACGACACCGGTTGTCGCCGCGAGTAGAGCGCCGACAAAGATTACAGCGTAGGCGAGGCCGCCACGAACCGTGCCGAACAACTGCCCAATTGTGTCGAGCAAGTCCTCGGCCATGCCGGACCTTTCCAGCACCAGACCCATGAATGTAAAAAATGGAATTGCGAGCAGGGTATCGTTGCTCATAACGCCGTAGATGCGCTCGGGAAGGGCCTGCAGGAAGTCCGGCGCGAACTGGCCAAGCTCGATACCGATCAAAGCGAAGATCAGGCCGACCGCGCCGAGAGAAAAAGCTGCCGGATAGCCGAGCAGCAGAAATACCACCAGCGCCACGAACATGATCGGCGCCATGTTTTGGATGAGGAACGCTGTCATTCGAAACTCCGGCCCGCTATCGCTTAGTGTTTTTTGATGGCTTCGACGAGGTGCTCAACTTCGGCCTCGAGGGCGTGCACTTGCGTCGCGTGCGGGTCAGGAATGAGGTTGCGCATGACCGCGATACGCTTGATCAGTTCGGACAATCCTTGAAGAAGCAGAAGCGTGAAAGCGATCATGACGAGCGCTTTCGAAGGCCATTGCGGTAAGCCTCCTGCATTTCCAGATTGTTCGTTGATTTCGTATGAGCGGAGGAAGAAGGGAATTCCGGTGATGATCATGATGAACGCAAGCGGCAGCAGGAAGAATGCGTGCCCGACAACATCAATCGTATCTCGCAGCCGCTTCGGCAGGAGATTATTCACGATATCTATGCGGATGTGCTCGTTGGCCAATAATGTCCAGGGCGAGCAAAGCAGAAAGACGATGCTGAATAGCACCCACTGCAGCTCGAGCCAGGAATTTGAGGATGTATCGAAGACTTTGCGGATGGAGGCATTGACCGCGGAAACAACGACGGCAGCCAAAATCAGCCATGCCAACCGCTTGCCGAGCCATGTATTGACAGTGTCGATGACGCGCGTCATCGGCAGCAATGCCTTTAGCAAAGCATCCAGAACGCCCACTTGACCACTCCCCTCTGAACCGGCCTGGTGTTGGACGGCATTTCTTGTTTTCGTTTTATTCCCCAGGGCACGCCTTCACAGTCTCGCCCGATACTTTAATCCAATGCCTCTCGCTTTCCGTCAATGGCGAAGTTGGTCGTATGCCCGTGTATCGCGGCGTCATCGCTCTTGGAAGTGCAGGAAAACGCCGGGGATAGACGTAAATTCCCTATTCCGCAGCCTTTGGCGCGGTCCAGTCTAACCGCCGGTCATGCTCATGTGGCGCGGCAATGCCGGCTTCAGGTGCCTGCGGTCGATCACGAAATCATGCCCTTTTGGCTTGTGCGCAATTGCCTCGTCGATCGCGGAATCGAGAAATTCGTTGCTCTCGGACGCACGCAAGGGCTTGCGTAAATCGGCAGCGTCGTTCTGACCGAGACACATATAGAGCGTGCCGGTACAAGTGATGCGAACCCGGTTGCACGATTCGCAGAAGTTGTGCGTCAACGGCGTGATAAAACCAAGACGACCGCCAGTTTCCTTTACACGTACGTAGCGGGCAGGCCCTCCCGTACGGTAGTCGATGTCTCCGAGCGTAAACCGCTCCGCCAATTTTGCCCGTACGAGCGATAGCGGCAAATACTGATCGAGACGCGATTCATCAACGTCGCCCAGAGGCATGACTTCGATCACGGTGAGATCCATGCCTCGTCCGTGAGCCCATTCGAGCAGATTGACGATTTCGTCTTCGTTCACTCCTTTCAGGGCGACAGCGTTGATCTTGATCGCAAGGCCTTGCGCCTGTGCCGCATCGATACCGGCCATGACATTGTCAAGATTACCCCAACGCGTGATGGCACGAAATTTATCCGCATTGAGCGTGTCGAGTGAAATATTGATTCGCTTGACACCATTCCCTTTTAGTTCCGCTGCATATTTCTGCAGCTGCGAACCGTTGGTCGTCAGCGTCAATTCCTTGAGCGCGCCGCTGGCAAGATGGCGAGAGAGCGAAGACACCAATGTCATGATGCCACGGCGGACCAGCGGCTCCCCACCGGTCAGGCGCAACTTGTTGACGCCTTTTTCCACGAATGCGCTGCAGAGCCGGTCGAGTTCCTCAAGACTCAGAAGATCTGACTTCGGCAAGAACGTCATGTGCTCCGACATGCAGTAGACGCAGCGAAAGTCGCAGCGGTCGGTGACCGAGACTCGCAAGTACGTGATGGCGCGCTGGAACGGGTCGACCAACTGCGGCGGACTCGACTCTCCGCGGTCAAACTCAATGGCAGATGTGTCGTTCACCAACACCATGGTCCCTACGTATACGTTCGCAGCCCGCTAGGTCGTCATATAGGGAGTCTGGCCGATATTGGCTATGTCGTCCAGGAATCGCTGCCGCATATGGCTGCCTGCGATCGCGCCTCGCCATCAAATTCAGTTATTCAGCCGGCTATTGGCGGACAGGCGGCGCGCTTGTCGGCCAGGGCGATGCAGGCTGTGCCGGCGCCGCGGTCATCGGCGCAGGAGCAGCCGCTGCGGCCGGTTTCTTTGTCGCAGGTTTCTTGGGAGCTGGCTTTTTGGTGGACCGGGGCTGCTGAGGGGCGGGCGTCAGCTCTACGACGACCGGATTGGGTCCAAAACGGGGGGGCTCACCTGTTGCCTGAATCATTTCGAGCTTTTCAGATTCAGGTGCGTAGCCATTAAGTGAAAATGTCACCGTTAAAGGCGTTTCGACCGGCAATGCAAGCGAGCAGGGCGTACGGCACGTCTGACCGTTGGATGTCTTGGCTTCGGCACCCGGCGGCTCCGACTCGAAACTTACGGTGTCCAGCATCGGACCGGACTTTAGTCCGCCGAAGCTCATCCAATCAGGTGAAGAAGAACAGGCCGCGAGGGCAAGGACAGCGCCGGCAACCATGAGAACTCGATACATCATATTAAACGTCCCACCTCGAGCGACTTCAGGTCGCTCGCCCGTCGCAAGGATAGGGGTGCACCCATGCAGGTGCAACATATTGCGACCTGTTAACCTTACCGAATTTAACCATAATTCGGTACCTGTGTCAGACCCGGACGAAATTGCGGCAACCGACACCGGCAGCTCTGAGAAATGACTGATAATCCGGTCCGGACCAAATTCCGCAATAGGCTGCTCGTTATAGCCAAAGTCGACGGCGATAACTGGAACGCCTGCCGCGCGCGCCGTGCGAATGTCGGTGACTGAATCACCGATCATGACGGTAGTCGCCAGTCTTCCGCTGGCCGCACTTTTCGTCCTTCGCAAAATCTCCGGGTCAGGCTTTTGCATGCCGAAGGTGTCCTGACCGCAGATTGCAGCAAAGCGGTCGGCGAGCCCTAATTTGCCGAGCAGTCGAACGGACAGTGCTTCGAGCTTGTTCGTGCAAACGGCGAAACGGCAGCCGGTCGCGGCGAGAAGGTCAAGTGCCTCAGTGAGGCCAGGAAAAGGAAGGGATCGATCAGTGAGATGTTCGGAATAATGTGCGATGAAATCCTTGAACAATTGGTCAAGCTTATTTGGTGAAAGAGCGCAACCTTGGGCGTCAAAGCCGCGGGCGATCATCACCCGGGCGCCTCCGCCAACAAAATTCCGTGCGCTCTCGTAGGGCAACGGCGCAACCCCTTCCCGCGCGAAAATCAGATTCAGCGTATCGACGAGGTCAGGCGCCGTATCGACAAGCGTGCCATCGAGGTCAAAGACAATGGTGGGCGCGGGCATGGAAGGATCGCTAGCTTTCGTTCAGTTTTGTTGCAAGGCCGATTTACCCTTTAGCTATCACGCCAAATTTTGGCTATTCATATCGACGGATCGAGGCTAGATAGACTCGACGTCCAAGTCCAAATCGACAACCAACTGCCGAGTTGGCATGCTGATGAACACCGATGCCTACAAACGCGAGGCTGCAGCTCGCGCAGCCGAATTTGTACGTTCGGGCATGCGGATCGGGCTGGGCACGGGCTCGACCGCGAAGCATTTTGTCGAACTGATCGGCGAGCGTGTCCGCGCCGGCCTTAACGTCATCGCAGTACCCACGTCGGAAGCGACGTTGACCGACGCAAAACGTTGCGGCATTGCTCTGACCACACTTGACGACACGCCTCAGCTTGATTTGACGGTAGACGGCGCCGATGAAATCGCGCCAGACCTTTCCTTGATCAAGGGGGGCGGCGGCGCCTTGCTGCGGGAGAAGATCGTTGCCGCAGCTTCGGCCCGCATGATCGTTATCGCCGACGAAAGCAAATATGTCGGCACGCTTGGCCGCTTTCCGCTGCCGATCGAAGTTGTTCCGTTCGGTGTCGCGGCCATACAACGCTCAATCGAGGCGGCCATAAAGCGCGTCCAGAAGGCTGGCTCGCTGGCGATACGACGAGCCCAAGGCGGCCATCCTTTTGTCACTGACGGCGGCCACTGGATTATCGATGCCGAGCTTGGCCGGATTGACGATCCTGCCGCTTTGGCGCATGCGCTTGCGGCGGTACCCGGGGTCGTGGAGCACGGCCTCTTTATTGGCCTTGCAGACACGGCCATTATTGGCGGGCCGGCTGGCGTGAAGGTAGTCGAAAAGTCATGAATCTCGAGCTAGATGGAGTATCAACATGAGTGTCGTAAAGGCCATCAAGAGCGCCGCACGATGGGCCGCGCTAGGCCTGACTCTGGTGACCTTTAGCCCACTGGCCAATGCACAGCAGCCAACGCCGGCCGCTTTGGCGAGCGCCAAGGAATTGATTACGATTACTGGCGCGACGGCGCTGTTTAGCCCGTTGATTGCCGGGGTGGTCGAGCAGGCAAAGCTTCTATACCTGCAGCAGAATCCGGCCTTGGCCAAGGATCTCAACGAAATCTCAACGCGTATGCGCAATGACCTACAGCCGCGTTTCGCTGAGTTGATCGACGAAGTAGCGCGTCTCTACGCGGCCAACTTCACCGAGCAGGAGCTCAAGGACGTTCTTGCGTTCTATAAGACCACGGCGGGCAAGAAGCTTCTCACGGAGCAACCGAAGATTGTCGATTCCAGCATGAAGTTCGCGCAAGACTGGGCGAACACGCTTTCCGATCAGGTGGTCGGAAAGATGCGTGATGAATTGAAAAAGCGAGGTCACGCGCTCTGACAAATCATCGCCGGCGATCGCTCACGGCAATCCCGGTTAGTGTTGGCGACGATTGATGGCCGATCACGACGTCGATCTCTTTGTAATTGGAGCTGGGTCCGGAGGTGTGCGTGCGGCGCGCGTGGCCGCTAGTCATGGCGCCCGCGTGATGGCCGCCGAGGAATATCGGGTCGGCGGCACATGCGTCATCCGCGGTTGCGTCCCGAAAAAGCTCCTTGTCTACGCATCGCGATTTTCTCAAGAATTTGAAGATGCAGGAGGGTACGGCTGGACGGTGCCGGATCCAACGTTTCATTGGTCCGCGCTTATTGCCAACAAAGACCGCGAGATTGCACGGCTGGAAGCTGCGTATGCCGCTACCCTCGAGCGCTACAATGTCGCTTTGGTGAAATCCCGTGCCGTTCTCGAGGACGCGCATACTGTCCGTCTGGCGACCGGTGCAAGCGTGCGGGCGAAAACGATTCTGATTTCGACCGGAGCATGGCCGCATATGGGACCGAGCATCCCTGGTCTCGAACACGCAATCTCGTCGAACGAAGCCTTTCATTTGCCCGAACTGCCGCGACGCATCTTGGTACAGGGCGGCGGGTATATTGCCGTCGAGTTCGCTTGCATTTTTGCAGGGCTTGGCAGCGAGGTTACTCTTGTCTATCGCGGCGAAAACATTCTCCGTGGATTCGATGACGATGTACGAGAGCACTTGCGCAATGAAATGCGAAACCGCGGCATCACGGTGACCTGCGGCCACACCGTCACGGAAATTCAGAAGGCCGGCGAAGAATTTGGTACGCGCCTTTCCGACAACAGCACGATCAAATCAGATAAGGTTATGTTTGCAATTGGCCGTCATCCGAATGTGAGCGGCTTCGGGCTGGAGCGTCTGGGAATCAAGATCTCTAGTCATGGCGGTATTGAAGTCGACGAATTCTCGCGGACTTCGGTTTCCAATATCTATGCCGTTGGCGACGTCACAAACCGCGTCAATCTTACCCCCGTAGCTATCCGCGAAGGTCATGCTTTCGCTGATACGGTATTCGGCGGTAAGCCGACGCCGGTCGATCACACGAATGTGCCGACCGCGGTTTTCTCCGAGCCCGAGATAGGCGTCATAGGACTGACGGAGACCCAGGCACGCGAACGCCTGGCGAAGTTCGACGTTTACAAAACTACTTTTCGTCCTATGAAGGCGACGCTATCCGGACGCAACACACGTACATTCATGAAATTGCTGGTAGATGGCACGGCCGATCGTGTCGTTGGATGCCATATCGTCGGCCCTGATGCGGGCGAACTGATCCAAGTTGTCGGAATTGCCGTGAAGATGGGCGCGACCAAGGCCGACTTCGATGCCACTATGGCCGTACATCCAACGGCGGCCGAAGAACTTGTCACCATGCGCGAAAAAGCCATGAGCTACGGGCAGCGCGCGGCGGAATAGCGTTTAAATAACCGAATTCTGCGGAAAAACTGGCCACTTGAGGGCGCCCTCGTGTATAAGGCCGCCCAAATCCTGGAGTAGTGCGTAATGGCGGAACGTTGGGCGCCCGACAGCTGGCGCAAGAAGCCAGTTCAGCAAGTGCCGGACTATCCGGACCGGCAGGCTTTGGCCGACGTCGAAAAGCAGCTGGCGACGTTCCCGCCGCTGGTTTTTGCCGGCGAGGCGCGAAACCTGAAGAAGCAGTTGGCCCGGGTCGCCAGCGGGCAGGCTTTCCTGTTGCAGGGCGGCGACTGCGCAGAAAGCTTTGCCGAGCATGGCGCCAACAATATCCGCGACTTTTTCAGAATGTTCCTACAGATGGCGGTCGTGTTGACGTACGCGGCCGCTTCGCCTGTCGTGAAAGTCGGCCGTATTGCCGGGCAGTTCGCCAAGCCGCGTTCATCTTCGACGGAGAAACGCGACGGCAAGGAATTGCCGAGCTATCGCGGTGATATCATCAACGACTACGCCTTCACCGAGCAGGCTCGGCAACCGGATCCGCGCCGGCAGATCGAAGCCTACCGGCAATCGGCAGCCACGCTGAATTTGTTGCGCGCCTTTGCGCAAGGCGGCTATGCCAATCTTGCAAGCGTGCGTCAGTGGATGCTCGGGTTCGTAAAGGACAGCCCACAATCGCGGCGTTATGTCGAGCTGTCCGATCGGATCTCGGAGGCGCTTGGCTTCATGCAGGCTTGCGGGCTTGATCTCGAAAGCCATCCCGAATTGCGGACGACCGATTTCTACACGAGCCACGAAGCCCTGCTCTTGGGATTTGAGGAAGCGCTGACCCGCGTCGATTCCACGACTGGCGATTGGTACGCAACGTCGGGTCATATGCTTTGGATTGGAGATCGGACACGTCAGCATGACCATGCGCATATCGAATACGCGCGCGGAATTAAGAATCCAATCGGATTGAAGTGTGGTCCATCGCTGAAGGCCGACGACCTTCTCCGGCTGATCGACGTACTCAATCCGGACAACGAACCCGGCCGGCTGACGCTGATCGGCCGCTTCGGTGCTGAAAAAGTCGGTGAGCTTCTGCCGCCACTCATCCGGGCGGTCAAGCGCGAAGGACGGGTCGTGCTGTGGTCCTGCGATCCGATGCACGGAAATACGATTGCGTCGGCCACCGGATACAAGACGCGTCCTTTCGACCTGATCCTCAAAGAGGTCCGCGGATTTTTCGAGGTACATCAAGCCGAGGGCAGCTACGCCGGCGGCGTCCACCTCGAGATGACAGGCCAGAATGTGACCGAATGCACGGGCGGAGCGCGTGCCATCACGGAAGCCGATCTCAACGATCGGTACCACACGGTCTGCGATCCGCGGCTCAATGCCGAGCAGGCGATTGATCTTGCATTCCTGCTTGCCGAACTGCTCAAGAAAGAGCGATTGACCCAGCTTAAGCCGATGTCGGCAGCGGCGGGGCTCTGAAAAACACGGAAATAGCCGAGCACTATGCCGGTCGGCCATGCGGGAAACCCCATTGCGGGACTGGATGCCAAGGCGGTAGAGCATTATTGCGATGGGCGCTCGACCTGCTGAAAAGCTTTCAATCGCTATTGCGCAGCTCAACTCGACGGTTGGCGATATTGCTGGCAACGTCGGGAAGGTTCGTGCGGCGCGCGCGGCTGCGGCCGCCCAAGGCGCCGACATCGTCGTCTTTCCGGAGCTGTTTATCGCGGGCTATCCGCCGGAAGATCTGGTGCTCAAGCCGGCATTTCAAGCCGGCTGCCGGTCAGCCATTGAAACGCTCGCGCGTGAAACGTCCGCAGATGGTCCGGCTTTGCTGGTCGGCACGCCCTGGCTGGATGCCGGCAAGCTGTACAACGCAGTCGCTCTTCTCGAAGCTGGCACAATTGCCGCGCTGCGTTACAAGGTCGATCTACCGAACTATGGCGTGTTCGATGAAAAACGCGTGTTCGCACCGGGACCGATGCCCGGCCCTGTGAACTTTCGCGGCGTGCGCCTCGGCGTTCCAATTTGCGAGGATATCTGGGGCACGGAAGTCGTCGAATGTCTCGCAGAAACCGGCGCAGAAATACTCGTGGTGCCGAATGGGTCTCCTTACTGGCGACAGAAAGGCGACGTGCGGATTAACATCGCGGTCGCGCGTGTGACCGAGCAAGGGCTTCCCACGATCTATGTCAACCAGGTCGGGGGTCAGGATGAGCTCGTATTCGATGGAGTCTCTTTCGGCCTGCACGCGGATTGCTCGCTTGCATTCCAGTTCGCGGCATTTGAGGAAACGGTTGCAACCACGCAGTGGGTCCGTCAGAGCGGGACCTGGCGGTGTGAAAACGGCCCTCAAGTAGCGGGCGTCGAAGCGGACCGCGCCGATTATAGCGCCTGCGTGCTCGGCCTGCGCGACTACGTCAACAAGAACGGGTTTCCGGGAGTTGTCCTTGGTCTGTCGGGAGGCATCGACTCCGCGTTGTGCGCCGCTATGGCGGTCGACGCGCTCGGCGCCGAGCGCGTGCGTTGCATAATGCTGCCCTACAAATTCACGTCGCAGGAATCGCTCAAGGATGCGGCTGCGTGTGCCAAGGCGCTCGGCGTGCGTTACGAAATTGTGCCGATCGCTGCAGCAGTCGAAGGCTTTGAGTCTGCCTTGGCGCCGGCTTTCTCAGGATTGCCACGCGACGTCACTGAAGAAAATCTGCAAGCGCGCACGCGCGGCACGATTCTTATGGCGATTTCGAACAAATTCAATCTCATGGTGGTGACGACGGGAAATAAGTCGGAAATGTCCGTCGGTTATGCAACGCTCTACGGCGACATGAATGGCGGCTTCAATCCCATCAAGGATCTATACAAGACTGAAGTCTTTCGTCTTGCGCGCTTGCGCAATAGATGGAAACCGGATGGCGCCAAAGGTCCGGATGGCCCTGTCATTCCGGACAACATCATCACGCGGCCGCCAACAGCGGAGCTGCGTGAAAATCAGAAAGACGAAGATTCTCTCCCTGCTTACGCGGTGCTCGACCCGATCCTCGAGCGGCTCGTCGAGCGTGAGGAGCCGATCTCCGCGATTGTTGCTGCTGGCTTTGACTGCAATACCGTCATGCGGGTCGACCGCATGATCAACATCGCCGAGTACAAGCGGCGCCAGGCGGCGCCGGGTGTAAAGGTGACGCTGAAGAATTTCGGCCGCGACCGGCGATATCCGATAACCAACCGCTTCCGCGATCCGGGCACGCCGATGCCTGCACCCGACGTCTCACTGATCACCGGAAAGCCGATAAAATCGGAAGCCTTCGATGTTTGATTGCCGGCTCTAACGCGCGGGCAGGAATGTCGGGCCGACCGTGCGGACCGTGCGCTTGACCGGGTCGGTTTCGGCGGGCGGTTGTGCGGTGGGCGCAGGAGACGCCGGTACAGCTGTCGACGCGGTTCCGCGCAACTCGGGCCTAAGTGGTTTTCCGTCCGGACCGAACCGTGGCTGCGACAATTGCTTGGCGTGTTGCTCGGTCACGACCACGTCGCCCGGGATAACCGTGTCGTCGGGACCGACGGACTTAAGGGTCTGCGCCCAGCTTTCGCCGGGCCGCCGACAGCTGCAGGTCGAGTCCAAGGCCTTTCGATATTGAAAGGCAGTCGGAAGCTCCGTATACAGCCGCCCGTTCAGCGAAACGGCCTGAGTCATTTCCTCGCCAGGGTTGTGATACGTGTAAAGCGCGACCTCCGCCGCCGGGCACATCCGCTGGCAGGCCTGCTCATCGTCGCGGAAACGGTCGGGCGAGGTCGAATAAGAAATCGGAAAATAGAATCCGTCACAGGTTCGCACGCAGACCGTGCGGAATGTTCCGCCCATCGGTTCTTGCGGGCTGGAGAAAATGCCGCCGCTATTGGTTCCGCCGAACAGCCGATCGAAGAAACCTCCCTGCTGCCCGGCAATTGCCGCCGAACGGTATTGCGGACCGCATCCGTTGTTGCCGAGGGCGATGAGCAGCGCCTGCCGTTGCGCTGCGCGCTCGGTAGTCCCGCCGTTGAGCTGCTCAAGCTGATTGCGCATGCGTTCAAGCCCGAGGCGTTGCTGGTCAATCTGGCGATTGAGTGCGCCGCATTGCGGAGGCGGGGTGCTGAAAATGGAGAGAAAACCGGAGCTCTGGCAGCCGATGTGCCGCGACTGTGCGACCAGCCGGTCGACTTCGAGCTGCTGACGGTTGACCATATCTTCCGTGCGCCGAATCTGGTCGGCGCGGGCTGGGTCCGCGTTGCCCTGGTTAAGCGTCGCGAGTTGCGCCTCAAGCCTCTGGCATGCCGGATTCGCCGACTGTGCGTTGGCTGTGGACAGCCCAACTCCAATCGCCATCGCGGCGGCCACGATTTTGCAGGAAGAGCCCCTCATGGCTCGCACTCTAGTCTGAAAAACATGCCGGGGCGAGCCTTCCATCATTGCGCACGTGCGACTTCGGAACGCAGGTTCCAGAGCACTCCGGAGACAATTATCAGCGCGCCAAGAAGAACGAATATGTCCAGCCGCTCGCCGTAAAATGCCCAGCCGACTACGGCGATGAGCGGGATACGCATGAAATCCAGCGGCACGACAAGCGTTGCATCGCCAGATCGGAATGCATTGCTCAGGCAATAATGTGAGGTCAGCCCGGCTATGCCCACGCCCATTGCAGGCAAGATATGCCGTGTCTCTAGATGCATGAACACCGCAGGATTGCTGCCGATCAATGACAGCGGAAACTGGATGACGGCCATCCAGAATACGATGCCGAAGGTCGTCTCCGTCATCGTCAACTGTTTGGTCGTGATCATCGTGATGGCGTAACCGAAGGCAGCCAGCAGCACCAGGATCGCAGCAGGGTTGAAGTCAGCTATTCCCGGCCGCAGGATAACCAGCACGCCAACAAGTCCGAGAACGACAACGCCAAGGCGGCTGGGGGTCAGGCGTTCGTGCAGGAACCAGACGGCCAGCAGTGCCGTCCATGCCGGCATCGTGAATTCAAGCGCGAAGACCATAGCCAGCGGCAGCATGGTGAGGCTGAGCGCCCACGAAAATTGCGACACGTAGTGTACGACGTTACGGAAGAGATTGAGTCCCATGCGGCGCGGACGCGCATGCGGGCGAAGGTCTTTGCGCACGAGAAGGAGAAAAAGCAGTGCGAGAAGGGCAACGCCGCTGCGGATCGCCAGAATCTCAAAAATGCTCAAGCCACCGCGCGACAGTTCGCGAATAGAGACCGCCATCACCGAGAACGAGAGCAGTGCGCCGATCATCCATAGGATGACGCGTACGATTTTGCTGGGGATCACGCGAATGTCTGCTGAGTCTGACGGGAGATACGTTTGTGCGAGCTCGTTGTCTATCAGGTAACCGCGTCCGCGTCACTCCGCATCCGGTTGGTTCTCGGGCCGTGCCTTATCGAATGCAGCAAGCTTCAGGCAGGCGGCATCGGCCGCTACGATCTTTGGGAATTTGTCGAGCGGGACTTTAAGCCGGCGAGCGTTTGCAACCTGTGGGACCAAGCACACATCGGCGAGCGTGATGGCGGCACCGTAAGAGTAGGGGCCGGAGCCGAGCATAGCTTCCAGCGCGCCAAATCCCTCGAGGATCCAATGATGATACCAGGCGTCGATTTCTGCTTGCTCATGCTTGAGTTGCCGCTTGAGATATTGAAGGGCAATCAAATTGTTCAGCGGATGGATGTCGCAGGCGATCGCCTGCGCGATGGCTCGTACCTTGGCGCGGCCGACGGCATCTGGCGGCAGCAGCGGAGGCTCAGGATGTATTTCATCGAGGTATTCGATGATAGCCATCGATTGAGTCAGCACCTCGCCGCCGGGCAGCACCAACGCCGGCACTCTGGCTTGTGGATTGATGGTTCGAAACTCGGGCGTGTGCTGTCGTCCGCCGTCTTTCGTCAAATGGATAGGGACCATCTCATAGGATACCCCTTTGAGATTGAGCGCGATGCGAACGCGATAGGCGGCGGACGAGCGGAAATACGAGTAGAGTTTCACGACACTGCTCCGACTTGCACCGGCACAATCTAGCGAGGGCCGGGGCAGTTGGCGACAACGCCGCCCAACTTCAATCCGACCTAACGCAGTTCCCTAATAGATTGGATCTTAAAAAGATTCTCGCTCTGCGTCGGAGTGGGCCGCGTGCGCGAGCGGATCGAAATTGGGACACCTCCCAACGGAGGATGCAATTTCAGCCGGTGCCGCTCGTCGAGCGCGCTATCCTACACGCATTGCTGCCTCGGGGAGAGGCGCGTCAATGACGGGAAGGGAACAAGGGGATGGCCATGGTGAAATTCGATCAGCATGCAGACACAGCAACGCTTCTTGCCCGAATTCTACTGTCAGCAGTGATGTGGCTGTACGGGTATTTTAAGTTGACCGGCTATGCGCGCGCGGTGACGTATATGTCCAGGCAAGGTTTGCCAGCTCCCGCAGTATTTGCCGTGCTCGCCATCATCATTGAAATTGGTGGAGGTCTGCTAATCCTCTTCGGGTATCAGACGCGGCTGGTGGCTTTGGCATTTTAGTCGCTGCGCTTATCGCGCATCGCAATTTCTCTGATGGCAATCAGCTCGCGCATTTCATGAAAAATCTGGCGATCACAGGCGGCTTCTTGGCATTGATGATTGCCGGACCAGGGCGCTTTTCGCTGGACGGACGGAAATCGTAGTGTCGGCCCTAGCGTAGGCAAATAATCGCGACGATTTCGCACGCGCCTGGCTGACAGGTGACGGAAGCATCTTTCGTGACTGACTTGGTGAGCTCGTCCTGGTCGATCTTATGGTAGGTCGCTGCCACGGTGAACGCTTGCGTTCTGCAGTAAGCATTTGCTGCTGCCGCACCACATTTTTCCCCTGATGCCAGGCAGCGATCGACACCGTAGCTATCGGCATCGTTGGCGACAAGAAACCTATGTTGCTCGGCGCGCGCGATGCTGGAGCCGAAGCACAATACGGTGGCGAGGCTGATCAGAGTTGTCCGCATGATGGTGCTCGGAAATTGGTACCTGGCGGGAGGTCGGTGACCGGTCGCGAAAATGCGATTAAATTCGTTAATCGACGCTTAACCGTGCGTTCTGCCCGGTCATCGAATTTTTCCCGTGTTTCTCGCCATTTGAAGCGGGCGCTTGACGGGGCGCACGTGACAAATCATTGTGCCGCCGTGAACGGCCTTAACCATATCTGCGGCATTTGCCCGGAGATTATTCGCTAGCGCACCACGCTGGCTGTGGCCGTCTTTTCTCAACTTTGAGATAGCACGACGCCCGGCCAGCGGGGCCGACGGGTGTCATTCGCTATGGAACTCACGCTTTACGATACGCTGACACGAGAGAAGCGGACCTTTACGCCGATCGATCCCGCGCGCGTTCGCATGTATGTCTGCGGGCCGACGGTCTATGACTTCGCTCATATCGGCAATGCGCGTCCCGTCATCATATTCGACGTGTTGTTCCGCCTGCTGCGCCATGTCTACGGCGAAAAACATGTCGCATATGTGCGTAATATCACCGACGTTGATGACAAGATTAACGCGCGTGCTGGTGAGCGCGGTATTTCAATCCGCGAACTAACCGAAGCAACCTACAGGAATTTTAAGGAGGACGTGGCGGCGCTCGGCTGCCTGCCGCCGACCGTCGAGCCGCGCGCGACCGAACATGTTGAGGAAATGAAGGCGCTGATCGAGCGCCTGGTGAAGTCCGGTCATGCCTATGTGGCCGAAAACCATGTTCTTTTTCACGTGGCTTCGATGAAGGACTACGGCAAGCTTTCCAATCGCTCGCTCGACGAAATGATCGCGGGCGCCCGCGTCGAGGTCGCGCCGTTCAAGAAGGACCCGATGGACTTCGTCTTGTGGAAGCCGTCCGCTCCGGGCGAGCCGGCGTGGTCGTCACCATCGGGCATCAAGAAACCGGGTCGCCCCGGCTGGCATATCGAATGCTCGGCAATGTCGTGGAAGCATCTCGGCGAGACTTTCGACATCCACGGCGGCGGCATCGATCTCGTTTTTCCGCATCATGAGAACGAAATCGCGCAATCGCGCTGCGCCTTCCAGACGCCGGTGATGGCGAATTTCTGGATGCACAACGGCTTCCTCCAGGTCGAAGGCGAAAAGATGTCAAAAAGCCTCGGCAACTTTGTGACAATCAATGACTTGCTCAAGGATTGGCCTGGCGAGGTTGTAAGATTCACGATGTTGCAGACGCACTATCGGCAGCCGATGAATTGGACTCTCTCCGGGTTGCGTGAGTCCCAGAAGAGCCTCGATCATTGGTACAAGCTCACCGGCGACTCCGCACCGGGTTATTTCTGCGCCGATGCGGTCGACGCGTTGTTGGATGACCTCAACACACCCAAAGCATTTGCCGCAATGCATGAGCTACGCGGCGAGGCTGCGAAAGGGGCAAAACCTGCTGCGGCCTCCCTTAAGGCAAGCGCGCAGCTGATAGGCCTGTTGCAATTGTCGTCGGCTCAGTGGTTCGGCTTTCGCCCCGCATCGGCGGAGGTCGATGAAAACAAAGTGGTTAGCCTAATTGAAGCGCGAAATAGTGCACGAAAGGCGAAGAATTTTAAGGAGGCCGATCGCATCCGCGACGAGCTCAAGGCAATGGGCATTGAGCTTGAAGATACCAAGGACGGCAAGACGCAATGGAAGGTCGCGCGATGATGGCCGTTGCTCATCCGAAACTGGCGCTGCGACCGTTCCTGCCGGCGGATGCGCCGCTACTGCGGGAGATTTTCCAGGACAGCATAGAAGAATTGACAAACGACGATTATACCGAAGCACAACAGGAAGCCTGGGCGTCGGTGGCCGACGATGTCGGAGAATTTCGGAACAAGCTTTCGGGGCAACTGACTTTGGTCGCGACGCTGGAAGGCTCTCCGGTCGGCTTCGCATCGCTGGAAGGCAAGGACAAGATCGACATGCTCTACGTCCATCCGGCTGCGACGGGGCAGGGGGTTGGCGCGATGCTGATTGACGCGCTGGAGAAGCTTGCGGGTGCGCGCGGTACGGCAAGGCTTACCGTCGATGCGAGCGACAGCGCGCGCGGCTTTTTCGAAAAGCGGGGCTACATCGCCCAGCAGCGGAATACAATTTCGATTGGCGACGAGTGGCTCGCCAACACCACGCTGCAAAAGCAACTTGCCGCTAAACGGGAGGCTTCATGACCAAACCAGACACGCCTTTTCCGCGTCATTGGCTTTATTACATCGTGCTCAAATACGGAGTGCTCGTTGCCGCTGTGGTGATCGCGCTCTATGCCGTCTACCGGTTGACCTAAGGACATCCATGAAACGCCACCATGTTATGATGGGTGTCATCGCAATCGTGATCGCCATCGCATTGCTCTCGAACTATTACCTTTGGTGAGGACCGTAATGCCGAAGGAGCGCCTCTTTCTCTTCGACACCACGCTGCGCGACGGCGCGCAGACGAACGGCGTCGACTTCACGGTAGCCGACAAGCTGGCGATTGCGGGCATGCTGGACGAGCTTGGCATCGACTACGTCGAGGGGGGCTATCCAGGTGCCAATCCGACCGATTCCGAACTGTTCGGCAAGGATCGTAAGCTCGACACCATTTTCACCGCCTTCGGTATGACGCGTCGTCCGGGGCGTTCGGCTTCCAACGACCCCGGCCTTGCGGCGCTCCTTGAAGCAAAGGCCGATGCCATCTGCTTTGTAGCCAAATCATGGGACTATCACGTCAAAGTCGCGCTGGAGACGACCGAAGAGGAAAATCTTGCCTCGATTCGCGACAGCGTACGCGCCGCCAAGGCAAAGGGCAGGGAAGTTTTGCTTGATTGCGAGCATTTCTTCGACGGTTACAAAGCCAACCCGAAATACGCACTTGCCTGCGCCAAGACCGCCTATGACGAGCGCGCGCGCTGGGTTGTCCTGTGTGACACGAACGGTGGCTCGCTTCCCGACGAGGTCGAAAAGATCGTGGGTGAAGTCGTGAAGGTTATTCCTGGCGATCACGTCGGAATTCACGCCCACAATGACACGGATCAGGCGGTTGCGAACTCCTTTGCGGCGGTACGCGCCGGTGCGCGCCAGATCCAGGGCACACTCAATGGGCTTGGCGAACGCTGCGGCAATGCCAACCTGGTTTCGATCATCCCGACTTTAAAACTTAAGCCGGAATTTGCAGCGCGCTTCGATATCGGGGTCAGCTCCGCCGCGCTTAAAAAACTCGTCCACGTGTCTCACGCGCTCGATGAGCGGCTCAATCGCGCACCCAATCGTCACGCGCCTTACGTCGGTGAAAGTGCATTCGCTACCAAGGCTGGAATCCATGCTTCCGCTATTATGAAGGATCCAGCGACCTACGAGCATGTCGCACCGGAGACGATCGGCAACCGCCGGAAAGTGCTGGTGTCCGAACAGGCAGGCAAATCCAATGTTCTGGCGGAGCTCGAGCGTGTTGGTATCAAGGCCGATAAGGACGATCCTCGGATCGGCCGCCTTCTGGAGATTGTGAAGGAACGCGAGGCGATTGGTTATGCGTATGAGGCAGCTGACGCGTCATTCGAGCTGCTGGCACGTCGTACGCTCGGCAAGGTGCCGAATTATTTCGACGTGACCCAATTCGATGTAAATGTCGAACAACGCAACAATGCCAAAGGTGAACGTGTCACCGTCACAATGGCAGTTGTGAAGGTGAAGGTCGGTGAGGACAACATGATCTCCGCCGCGGAGGGCAACGGCCCGGTTAATGCGCTTGACCTTGCGCTGCGCAAGGACCTCGGCAAGTACCAGAAGTACATCGCCGGCCTCAAACTCACGGATTATCGGGTTCGTATCCTCAATGGCGGCACGGGGGCGGTGACGCGCGTGCTAATCGAGAGCGAGGATGAAACTGGCGACCACTGGACGACGGTCGGGGTGTCCCCCAACATTATTGACGCCTCATTCCAGGCATTGATGGATTCGATCATATTTAAGCTCGTGAAGTCCGGCGCGCCGGCGTGAGATAGTTTCGCCAACCGCGATGTTCGGCGGAGGAGCTCATGATCGATCACATTTCTATCGCCGTTCGGGATATCAAAGCAGCCGAGGTCTTTTACACGGCTCTGCTCGCGCCGCTCGGCCTGACCAAGTTGCGCGAATGGCCGAACGCCGCCATCGGTTACGGCAAGAAATATCCCGAGTTCTGGATCAATCGCCGTTCGGACATGGCGCCTGTCGTTCACGGCAGCGGTGTGCATATTTGCCTGCGTGCGCTCTCTACGGATGTGGTCGATGCTTTTCATACTGCCGCTCTCGCCTGCGGCGGAACGTCGGATGGCGCGCCTGGGCCGCGCGCCGAATACAATGATCGCTACTACGCTGCCTTTGTTCGCGATCCCGATGGGAACCGCATCGAGGCAGTGACTTTTGTCTGATCCCTAAAGTCGATCCGCGATCACGGCCGGCATTTCCTTCTCTTCTTCCGGCACCGCAGCCGCTGCTTTTTGCAGCATCGGCAAAATGTCCGCGACAGTATTGGCAACGAGCAGATCGAAGTTGAGATCGCCGCGAATGAATTCAAGCGTTTTCATGTGATCGATCAGCGCACAGAGTGGGTCCCAGAAGCCCTTGATATTTGCAAGCAGGATCGGTTTGCGGTGGCGGCCGAGCTGAACCCAAGTGATTTGCTCAACCACTTCTTCAAGGGTTCCAATTCCACCCGGCAGCGCGACGAATGCGTCGGCCATTTCAAACATTTTGCGTTTACGCTCGTGCATGTCGCGCGTAACGATCAAGTTATCGGCGCCGCGCAGAGCGTGTTCGCGGGCGACCAAAAACTCGGGGATGATGCCTGTCACGGTGCCACCGCGGTCGAGCACGGCTTTGGCGATCGAGCCCATGATCCCGACCGCGCCTCCGCCGAAGACCAAGTGAATGCCGTTATCGGCGAGAGCAGTGCCGAAGGCACGAGCGGCTTCCGAGAAGGCAGCGTCGGTGCCGGGGCCGGATCCGCAATAGACGCAGATTGTCCGGATTTTGCTGACTTTTTCGTTTCTGTTCATACCCATGCATGTGCATCGCACTTGCGGCATCGTCAAGGCGGACCGGGACGCAAAGTGAGGCACTGCAAAGGATGATTAGCGGCCGAAATTCCCCTATATGAAAGACTGAATGAGCGACCACCACCCCCGCCGCACAACCGAGAGCGAATCGCGCGTCTCCGCCGACCGCGGGGCGCTGCTTTCGACCATTGTTCGCTTGTGGCCTTATATCTGGCCTTCAGAGCGCGGCGATCTCAAAATGCGCGTGGTCGGTTCGCTGCTGCTTTTGCTGGCGGCAAAACTCGCGACTGTCGCTGTTCCCTTTACATTCAAGTGGGCGACCGATGCACTTGCCGGACAGGGCAGTGCCCCTGTTGCAGCGTCCGACTGGCTGTTGTGGGTGATTGCTGCGCCGGTTGCGATGACCATCGCCTACGGTGGCATGCGTATTTTGATGGCCGCGCTTACTCAGTTGCGCGACGGCCTGTTCGCAAAAGTTGCGATGCATGCGGTCCGACGGCTCGCCTATCGCACTTTCGTGCATATGCACGAATTATCGCTCCGGTTTCATCTGGAGCGAAAGACCGGCGGCCTGACGCGCGTTCTCGAGCGCGGCCGCAACGGCATCGAGACCATCGTGCGCATGGTGATCCTGCAGCTGTCGCCGACGATTATCGAGCTTGCATTCATTGTCGTCGTTCTGATGTGGCAATTCGACTGGCGCTATGTGGCTGTCATTTCGATCACCGTCGCGGTGTACATGACCTACACCTATCATGCGACCGAATGGCGGATCGGCATTCGCCGAAAAATGAACGACAGCGATACGGATGCGAATGTCAAGGCAATCGATTCGCTGCTCAATTACGAAACCGTGAAATATTTTTCCGCCGAGGAGCGCGAAGCGGCCCGCTACGACAGGGCTATGGCTCGCTATGAAGATGCGAGTGTCCGCGCCTATACTTCGCTTGCGGTTCTTAACGCCGGGCAGGCCGTCATTTTCACCATTGGTCTCGCCGCCGTAATGGTGATGTGTGCGTTCGAAATTAAATCCGGCAGCAAAACGGTCGGCGATTTCGTGCTGATCAACGCGATGATGATTCAACTCTATCAGCCGCTCAATTTCATGGGAATGGTCTACCGCGAGATCAAGCAGGCGATCACGGACATCGAGATCATGTTCTCGATTCTGACACGCGAGCCGGAAATCAAAGATGCAACGAACGCACCGCAATTGAAAGTGAAGAGCGGGACTATACGCTTCGAGAACGTCAAATTCTCCTATGAAGCAGCACGTCCGATCCTCAAGGGCATCAGCTTTGAAGTGCCGGCCGGCAAGACGGTAGCAGTCGTCGGCCCCTCGGGCGCGGGTAAGTCGACGATTTCGCGTCTGTTATTCCGCTTTTACGATCTGTCCGGCGGCCGTATCCTGATCGACGATCAGGATATCGCGAAGGTTACCCAGAAATCGCTGCGCCTGGGAATCGGCATGGTCCCGCAGGACACCGTGCTGTTCAATGACACGATCCGCTACAACATTCGGTACGGCCGCTGGGAGGCAACCGATGCTGAGGTAGAGGAAGCGGCGCGCCTTGCGCAGATCGATCCACTCATTCGTATTGCCCCGAAAGGCTATGAAACGGAAGTCGGGGAACGCGGCCTCAAACTGTCGGGCGGCGAAAAGCAACGGGTCGCGATCGCGCGCACTATCCTGAAGGGCCCGCCCATCTTGGTCCTCGATGAGGCGACGTCCGCATTGGATAGCCACACTGAGAAAGAAATTCAGGACGCTCTAGAGCGCGTCTCGCGCAATCGGACCACACTTGTGATTGCGCACCGGCTGTCGACCATTGTAGGTGCCGACGAAATCATCGTGCTGGACGGAGGCGAAATCGTCGAGCGAGGCACGCATTATGCTTTGCTCGCCAAGAATGGCCTGTATGCAAGCATGTGGAATCGTCAGCGTGAGGCGGAAGAGGCGCGCGAAAAACTCGCGCTTGCGGGCGAGGATCAGGGGGCACCAAATCGAAATCCGCCTCCGGTGGAGGATGCAATTACTGCGCCCTCTACGCCGCTCGAAGCGCCCGCAGACGCGGCGGAGTAAGATAGCGGGATGTCGATCTACGATTCGATTCGATCACAAATCGTGCCGGTGACCCCGGAAGGATATCCGTTCATTGGCGCCTTTGCTCTGCTGAGTCTAGTCCTGTTCTGGCTATGGAGTCCGCTCGGGTGGCTTGGGACGCTTGCGACCATATGGTGTGCTTATTTCTTCCGTGATCCGCCCCGCGTAACACCGGTGCGCGACGGCCTGGTGGTGGCGCCTGCAGACGGCCGTGTGAGCCAGGTAACCGGCGTCGCACCGCCGCGTGAACTCGGTCTTGGCGAGAAGCCGTTGCCGCGAATTTCGATATTCATGAGCGTTTTCGATTGCCACGTGAACCGAAGTCCGGTCTCCGGAAAGATCGAAAAAATCGTGTACCAGCCCGGGAAGTTTTTTAACGCCGACCTGGACAAGGCCAGCGTCGACAACGAACGCAATGCGGTCGTGATTACAATACCCGGTGCGCGCATCGCAGTGGTGCAAATTGCGGGCCTGGTTGCGCGCCGTATCGTCTGCTTCGTGCGTACGGGCCAGCCGATAGGGGCGGGCGAACGCTTCGGCATGATCCGCTTCGGTTCCCGGGTCGATGTCTACCTTCCGGAGGGCGTGCCACCGCTTGTAGCGGTCGGTCAAACGGCAACCGCTGGAGAAACCGTGCTTGCCGATCTACGCGCGGCCGACGGCGGACGCGCGTTCCGCACGGGATAAACGGTTAACGAGGCCGAAGAAACACACTTTTAGTCCCGTGGCGCCCGCAGCGCCACGGGACTATATTATCGCCATGGTCTTTCAGCCTATAGACCCCGCTCCGCCGCCTTTCCGTCGTCGCTTTAAGGCGATTCCGGTGCGCACTTTGCTTCCCAATCTGATCACGTTGCTTGCGTTGTGCGCGGGTCTCACAGCAATCCGCGTTGCCGTCGAGAACAGGCTTGAATTGGCGCTTGCGGCGATCGTGCTTGCGGCCTTGCTCGATGGAATTGACGGACGCATCGCCCGCATGCTCAAGGGCACTTCCCGTTTCGGGGCGGAACTCGACAGCCTTGCCGATTTTGTGAATTTCGGCGTTGCGCCCGCGATCATTCTCTATTTCTGGGGCCTGCACGACATCAAATCAGCGGGATGGATTGCCGCGTTGGTTTTTGCAATCTGCGCGGGGCTACGGCTCGCGCGGTTCAATGTGATGATCGATGACCCAAACAAGCCGGTATGGGCTGGCAATTTTTTCACCGGCATTCCTGCGCCTGCCGGCGCCATCACGGTAATGCTTCCTATCTATCTGAGCCTTCTCGGAGTTTCAGATGGCCTGATCACTGCCTGGCTGACATTCTTCTACACTTTGGCCATCGCACTTCTGATGGTTTCGCGCCTTCCCGTATTTTCTGGAAAACGTGTTGGAAAGCGCGTGCCGCCTGAGATGGTGCTGCCCGTCTTCGTGTTGGTGGTCTTGTTCTTTGCCTTGCTGCTCAGCTACCCGTGGCCCGTGCTGACCATCGGCACGGTTGCCTATCTCGCATGTCTGCCACTGAGTTGGCTGTCGTATCGGGAGTATCAGCGCAAGGACGCTGCTGCCGCGGCGGCGAACACAGCCGAGCCAGCGGCATTCACACCAAGCGCGAATGATCACGCCGGCGACGACAATCGTCCGGCACGGCTGAACTGAATTCAACCTTTCGCGAGCGGATACCCGGGCATCAGTTCATAAGGATGCTTCCACCCTGGCAACGTCTTTATGCGACCGAGCCACGCACCGACCGCCGGATGATCGTTGGCGATATCAAACCCGAATTCTTCAGCGGGATAGTACAAGTAGCCTGCCATTGAAACGTCGGCGATCGTTGGCCTGTCACCGATGAGGTATCGGCGGCCTGTCAGCCGCTTGTTCACGATAGCAAGGTTGCCGTCGATGCGCCCTTTCAGGAAGGCCAGCACCGCCGGATCGCCCGCCGGCTTGGCGAAGTTTTTCAGAAAGCGGAATGGACCGAGGAACCCGTTCACCTTTTGATTGTCGAAAATGATCCAGCGGAGAACTTCGAGTTCTTCGTCTTCGTCCTTCGGTTTGAATTTTCCGGTGCGCTTGGCGAGGTAGGTGAGGATGACGCCCGACTGTGAGAGTTTCCTTTTGCCATGAACGAGTACCGGCATTTCACCCATTTCATTGACATCGGTCCGGAATTCCGGTGTGCGCTGAGTCATGGCACCAAAAAAATCGATCCAGATCGGCTCCCAGTCGGCGCCGATCAAGTTGAGCATAAGTGCAGCGCGATAGGCGTTGCCGGACTGAGCGAAGCAATAAAGTTGGTACTCGGCCATTCGATTTCCGATCCTGATGTTTTTAGCGTGAAAGTATCATCGGCGTACCGCTTGTGGACTGCCCTTCATAACGGTCGCCAACCAGCCTGAAATGGGCCAGCGGCTGGTTTTCGGCATCAGTGATTGTTATTGCACCGCCGTCCATCGACCAGCGCCGGCTCATGTAGAATTTTCCGGGACAGCCTCCATCGGGCGAAACAGATCCGGCGCGGCCGCTCGCGGCGCCCCCGAATTCAAGCCCGCAGGTGGGCGCGTTCGCGGTCGACAAAATCCATCGGCCGGGAATGGTGAGGTCCTTTTGCGTGGGGGCCGATTCAAGAGGGACCCGCTCGGCCGCACAGCCTGTCAGCGTCAGGACAACAAGTATTCCGGGAGTTGTCCTGACGCGGGCCATTCGTAAACCGGACTCACTTCATCGTGGGGATCACGAATTCCGCGCCTTCCTTCGTACCGGTCGGCCAGCGTGAAGTAACAGTTTTGGTTTTCGTGTAGAAGCGGATCGAGTCGGATCCATGCTGGTTGAGATCTCCGAAGCCGGAGCGCTTCCAGCCGCCGAACGTGTGATAGGCGAGGGGGACCGGAATCGCGAAATTGACGCCGACCATCCCGACCTGCACCTTGTTGACAAAATCGCGCGCCGTATCGCCGTCACGGGTGAAGATGGCGACGCCGTTGCCATATTCGTGCTCTGAGGGTAGACGCACCGCCTCGTCGTAATCCTTGGCGCGCACGACCGAGAGCACGGGTCCAAAGATCTCTTCTTTATAGATCCGCATATTCGGCTTCACGTCGTCGAAGAGGCAGCCGCCCATGAAGTTGCCGTTTTCGTAACCTTGCAGCTTGAATCCGCGGCCATCGACCAGGAGTTTGGCGCCTTCCTTTACGCCGAGATCGACGTAGTCCCTCACTTTGTTGAGGTGCGCTTTGGTCACAAGCGGCCCATAATCGGCTTGTGGATCGCTGGACGGGCCAATCTTGAGGCTTTCGACGCGCGGGATGAGCTTTTCGACCAGGATGTCGGCCGTCTTCTTGCCGACAGGAACGGCCACCGAAACCGCCATGCAACGCTCACCGGCCGAGCCATAGCTCGCACCGACGAGAGCATCGACGGCCTGGTCCATGTCGGCATCGGGCATCACAATCATATGGTTTTTCGCGCCGCCGAAACATTGGACGCGTTTGCCGTGAGCACAGCCGGTTGAATAGATGTACTCGGCGATCGCCGAAGACCCGACGAAGCCAATAGCCATGACGCGCGGGTCGGTGAGAAGCGTGTCGACGGCTTCCTTGTCGCCATTGACGACGTTGAGAACGCCAGCTGGGAGGCCGGCGTCGATCATCAATTCTGCAAGCCGGATCGGAACGGACGGGTCGCGCTCCGACGGCTTAAGAATGAACGCATTGCCGCACGCAATCGCCGGGGCAAATTTCCACATTGGAATCATTGCCGGAAAATTAAATGGTGTGATACCGGCAACGACCCCAAGCGGCTGGCGGACCGAATAAAGGTCGATGCTTGGTCCGGCTCCTTCCGTGAATTCGCCTTTCAACAAATGTGGAATGCCGCAGGCGAATTCGACCACTTCGATGCCGCGCTGAATGTCGCCCCGCGCATCGGGAATGGTTTTTCCGTGCTCCGACGATAGAAGCTTGGCGAGCGGCTCGAATTCTTTCTGGACAAGCTCGAGAAACTTAAACATCACCCGCGCGCGACGCTGCGGGTTCGTGGCCGCCCAGGCCGGCTGGGCAGCCTGCGCATTGGCGATCGCGTGCTCGACCTCCGAGTGCTTCGCCAAGGCGACTTTTGCCTGGACCTCCCCGGTATTGGGATCAAAAACGTCGCCAAAGCGTCCGGAGCCCCCTTTTACGATCTTGCCACCTATGAAATGGCCGATTTCTCGCATGGGTCGCACTCCTTTGGCTTTTTTGAGAGGTCCGGGGTCGGACCATTGGGCATTAGCGCCTGTTTGCAGCAAGTTTTGCAGCTTTTTGCCGCAGGGTCACGGGTCGATGGAGCATTCCGGGCGTTTTTCTTTCACCATCGGTTAGCCTTTACCGCCTCTTAACAGCGCCAGTCTAGGGTCGACGTGGCGGAACTGCTTTGGCAGTTCGCCTTGGCACGTTGTGGGCGTTGGGTGGGTTCGTAATGGACATTTCGACAGGTCTTGGACTCCTGGCCGGCGCGGGCGTCCTTGCAACGCTGATCCTGCTTGGTGGCGATCTGCGCATGTTCGCCGACATGCATGCTGCGATTGTGATCTTCGGCGGATCATTTGCCGCAACCCTCATCCGCTTTCCGCTGGCTTCAATCTTTCACGGGCTTCCCCTCGGCGCCAAATTCGCCTTCACTCTGCGGCGCATGAGCCAGCGCGACCTGGTGGATGAAATCGCCGGTCTGGCCGAAGTTGCACGAAAGCAGGGCCCAATAGGGCTCGAAAAGGTCGAGATCGATGACCCATTCCTTGCCAAAGGCGTTCGCTTCGTTGCCGATGGCTATGACGGAAATTTCATTCGCGACAACCTCGAACGGGATCGCGACAATTTTCTAACGCATCTCGATGAAGGGCAAAAAATCTATCGCGCAGTCGGTGACTGCGCCCCGGCTTTCGGGATGATCGGAACACTGATCGGCATGGTGCAGATGTTCGCCAACATGACCGATCCCTCGAAACTCGGCCCATTCATGGCTGTCGCGCTGCTTGCAACATTCTATGGAGCGGCGGTAGCTAACCTCCTGTGCCTTCCGATCGCAGACAAACTGCACCTCAAGCTCGTCGACGAAGAGATCAACCGTACGCTGATCATTGACGGGATTTTGATGATCCGCGAGGCCAAGAGCCCGACGCTAGTGCGCGAGATGTTGCTCGCCTACTTGCCCGAGAAGCATCGGCACACTGAAGAAGAGGAACAAGAAGGGGAAGCCGTACCCGCCTAGGGCGGCACGTTTGCAGGCATCGGATGGCAAGACGTAAGGAAGCAGGCCATGGCGGAGGTCACGGGTGGTTCGTCACCTTCGCCGATCTTATGGGCCTACTGGTCAGCTTCTTCGTCATGCTGGTCGCATTTTCCACCCAAGATCAGGCCAAATTGCAGGTCGTCGCCGGTTCAATGCGCGATGCCTTCGGCGTTCAGGACCGCGTGCGCTATTCCGGAATTATTGAGGTCCTTGGTCTTCCCACGCGCCCCAGACTGAAGAACGCCGCGCACATCGACCCGTCCGAAGCGTCCGCGACACCATCACCCGAGGAGCACGATCGTCAACGATCATATGGAGCCCGCTTCAAGGAAGACCGCAAGTTCTCGCTTGCATCTGCGTCGCTGCGCCAGGCCTTGCAGGAAATGCCCGAGATTACCGAGGTCTCGAAGCACATCATGCTCGAGGAAACGAAGCAGGGACTCAACATCGAGATTGTCGACCAGGACGGGCGTTCGATGTTCCCCGACGGCGCAAAAGAGCCTTTTGAGCGCACGCGCAAAATCATCCAGAAGATCGCGCCTCAGCTCAAAGCGATGCCGTACCGGTTGTCGATCGTGGGGCACACGGCCTCAAGCAAAGTTCCACCAAAGCCCGGATATGGTCCATGGGAGTTGTCGGCTGACCGTGCAAACGCCGTGCGTCAAATCCTTGAAGCGGAAGGCGTGCCGCCGGGCAACATTTTCATGGTGGCGGGCAAAGCCGATACCGATCCCTTGTTTCCAGACGATCCTTCCATGTCTCCGAACCGCCGGGTGACAATTACGTTGATGAAGGAAGAGCCGCCTCTGCCCCAGAATTTGATGCCCTAAAACGCGGCAAAGGGCTGGAGAAAAGCCCTGTGTTCTTAACGCTAGCGCGATGATATAAGCCCCGCCTTCTGACACCGGCGGGCCAATTTTTCAATGAACACTGGCGGGAGCGAAACGACAGCCCCCACGCGCGCCGGACCCGACGCGCCTCCAAGTCTCCTTGCGCTTGGGCTCGGTAGCGTTGGCGTCGTCTACGGCGACATCGGCACCAGTCCGCTTTATGCCTTTCGCGAAGCCGCGATGGCTGCGAGCAATGACGCAATCGTAACGCGCGAAATCGTTCTGGGCGTTCTTTCGCTTATTCTCTGGGCGCTCATCATCACGGTAACGCTGAAATATGTGCTCATCCTGCTGCGCGCCGACAATAACGGCGAGGGCGGCACCCTGTCATTGACGGCGCTCGCCACCCGAGCCCTTGGCCGGCGCACGGCCTTCGTCTTTGTCGTCGGTGTCATCGGCGCCTCGATGTTTCTCGGTGACTCCGTGATCACGCCTGCGATTTCGGTTCTCTCGGCGGTCGAAGGGCTCAGGCTTGCCAGTCCTGCGTTCGGCGATTTTGTTGTGCCACTGACGGTTATTATCCTGATCGCCTTGTTCGCGGCGCAGAGTCGCGGCACTGCAAGAGTGGCAGCGATGTTCGGACCCATTATGGTCGTCTGGTTTGTTTCGATCGCAATTGCTGGCGGGCTTCATATACGGGACGATCCAACCGTTCTCTTTGCGATCAATCCGTATTACGGCGTGAACTTCCTGATCCACCATGGCACGGTTGGGCTGGTGACGCTTGGTGCCGTGTTCCTGGTGGTGACCGGTGGTGAAGCCCTGTATGCCGATCTGGGTCATTTCGGCCGCAAGCCAATCCAGATGGCTTGGCTCAGCCTCGTATTTCCTGCTCTTCTCATCAACTATTTCGGGCAGGGAGCGAAGGTTTTGGCCGATCCCGCCGCCATCGAAAACCCGTTTTATCGGCTGGTGCCGGATCAGTTTCTGTTGCCGATGATCGTTTTGGCAACGGCAGCCACCGTCATCGCGAGTCAGGCCGTTATCACAGGCGCCTATTCACTGGTGCATCAGGCCATACAGCTCGGCATGCTGCCGCGTCTTGCGATCCTGCACACTTCGGCATCGCATGTCGGCCAAATTTATATTCCGCGTGTAACCGTCTCGCTGATGGTTGGTGTGCTGCTGCTGGTCGGGCTCTTTCGCACGTCGAGCGCGCTTGCATCCGCCTACGGTATTGCCGTCGCAACGACTATGGTGGTCGACGGCCTGCTTGCGTTCATCGTGATCTGGAAGCGGTGGGAGTGGCCGCTTTGGCAGACCTTGCTGCTGATTGCGCCATTCGTCGTCGTCGACGTCGTTTTCTTTTCGGCCAATTTCCTCAAATTGTTTGAAGGCGCGTGGGCGCCGCTTCTGTTCGGCGCCACCATGGTCCTCCTAATTCTGACCTGGCGCCGCGGAACCGGAATCCTGATCAGCAAGACACGGCGTACCGAAGTTCCGCTCGACACATTGTTCCGTAGCCTTGAGAAAAAACCTCCGCACATCGTTCCGGGAACGGCCGTGTTTCTCACGAGCGACCCCGAATTTGCGCCGACCGCGCTTCTGCATAACCTGAAGCACAACAAAATCCTGCATGAGCATAATGTCGTGCTGACAATTATCACTGCCGATACGCCGCGCGTTTCCGAGGAAGACCGCGTTCAGATCAAACCGCTGTCGCGGCACTTTGCGCGGGTGTCGCTGAAATTTGGTTACATGGAGCAGCCCAACGTGCCGAAGGCACTGGCAATCGCGCGCAAGCACGGTTGGCAATTCGACATCATGTCGACGTCGTTTTTTCTGTCGCGGCGCGCGCTCAGGCCCTCGGCCAAGTCGGGCATGCCGTCCTGGCAGGATCACTTGTTTATTGCTCTGGCCCGGTCGGCGAGCGACGCGACCGACTTTTTCCAGATCCCGACCGGCCGCGTGGTCGAGGTCGGCACACAAGTAACGGTATAGGCCACCCGAAGATCTGTTTTTAACTACTTGATATTAAACGGCTTACTGGAGTTGATATCCTCGCGTTTTTGCATGCGTTGCGGAGCTGGGTTGCGCAAATGACGCTGCTGCGCCCGCATGGGCAACGCTATAAGCCGCGGCTCGTAAATTGTTTTGCAGTGCAACATTGAAGGCATTCCATGTCCCGGAGCATTGACGCCCCGGCCGCTGTGTCGGTCGCGTCTTCCACGCTAACCGAAACGCCCGCAAAGGTTAGTTTTTGGTCGCTTGCACTCGGAAGCATTGGAGTCGTTTACGGGGACATTGGCACCAGTCCCCTTTACGCCTTGCGCGAAGCGGTCCTCGCGGCGACGCCGACAGGAATTGCACCAAATGATGCGGCCGTGCTTGGGATCCTATCACTGATCATTTGGGCGCTTTTGTTAGTCGTCACCGCAAAATATGTTTTGATTTTGCTGCGTGCCGATAACAAAGGCGAGGGTGGCACGCTCGCGTTGATGGCGCTTGCATCACGTTCGCTGGTGCGGCGAAGCAACATTATTATTTTTCTTGGAATTATCAGTGGCGCGCTTTTTTATGGGGACGCGATCATAACGCCGGCGCTGTCGGTGCTATCTGCTGTCGAAGGATTGAAGGTCGCAACGCCGGCATTTGATCCTTACGTTGTGCCGCTTACAGTTTTCATTCTTGCCTTGCTTTTTGCCGTGCAATCACGCGGCACCGCGAAAGTTGCAGCTTTTTTTGGTCCAATTACGCTTTTTTGGTTTGCCGTGATTGCCGCGGCAGGGCTTTGGCACGTTGCCGGAAATCCGGCAGTGCTTCTGGCATTCAATCCGTGGTATGGCATTACGTTCCTGCTTCACCACGGCATTGTCGGTTTCTATACTCTCGGCGCGGTCTTTCTGGTCGTGACCGGTGCGGAAGCACTCTATGCAGATCTTGGCCATTTTGGCCGTGGCCCAATTCGCTTCGCCTGGCTCGTCATAGTTTTACCGGCGCTCACCATCAACTATCTCGGTCAGGGCGCACTGGTGCTTGCGAATCCAAAGTCGGTGGAAAATCCCTTCTTTCTGCTCTACCCCGACTGGGCGCTGCTCCCTATGGTTCTGCTCGCAACAGCCGCCACTGTGATCGCCAGTCAGGCCGTAATCACGGGTGCCTATTCTCTGACCAGGCAGGCCATTCAGCTCGGCCTGTTACCGCGCCTCGAGATTCGCCACACATCGGAGGCATTGTTCGGCCAAATATATATGCCGCGCGTCAACACTTTCCTTTTTATTGGTGTGATACTGTTGGTGGCATTGTTTAGGTCCTCGAGCGCGCTGGCTTCGGCCTACGGCATTGCGGTCACCGGCACGATGGTGGTGACTGCGATGATGGCGATTGTGGTCATCTGGCGTGTCTGGAATTGGTCTTTGATCGGCGCGCTCGCGCTGATGCTGCCGTTCTTGTTCATTGACTTCACTTTTCTGTCGGCAAATCTGCTCAAGATTGTCGATGGCGGTTGGATGCCGTTGGCGCTTGGCGCTTTCGTAATGACGATTATGTATACTTGGCGTCGGGGCAGCAGGCTTCTCTTTGAAAAAACACGACGACAGGAGACGCCGCTCGAGTCGCTTGTAAAAAGCCTGGAAAATAAGCCACCAGCGCGCGTGCCAGGAACGGCGGTCTTTCTAACCAGCGATCCCGTCAGTGCCCCGACCGCGCTTCTGCACAGCCTCAAGCACTATAAGGTGCTGCACGAAAAGAATGTTATTTTGACTATCGAGACTGCCGACGCGCCGCGCGTTGATGCCGGCGAGCGGGTCCGCATCCAGCCAGTCGGCAAGACGTTCTCACGAATTGTTCTGCGGTTTGGTTTCATGGAAACGCCGAACGTTCCAAAAGCGCTTGCGATAGCGCGCAAGTTGGGCTGGCAGTTCGACATCATGTCGACCTCGTTTTTCCTTTCGCGGCGCTCTCTCAAGCCCGCGACGCAATCGGGGATGCCCCGGTGGCAGGATCGGCTGTTTATCGGCCTGACCCGGCTCGCGAATGATGCAACCGACTACTTCCAAATTCCGACCGGGCGGGTGGTCGAGGTCGGTACACAAGTCACGATCTAGGGCGGCTTCAAATAAGGCTGGTAGGCTTGCCGAGATTCCGGCTAAAACTCCATTAATCGAGAGTGACGGAGTTTCGGCATGGCCGATGAAATGCCCCGCGCCGACGAGGTGACAAATCTTACGCCTGAAGAGGTGGTGGCCGGCCTGCGCGAGGGCCGTATCTTGCTAGTCGACGTGCGCGAGCCGAATGAAACGTCGGTGGAAAGCTACCCCGACGCGGTGATCGTGCCGCTGTCATGCTTTGATCCAACCGCGATCCCCGACCCTCAGGGCAAGCAGGTCGTGTTTGCCTGCCGTTCCGGGCGCCGTTCCGTCACAGCATCTGTTGCTGCGCAGGACGCGGGTTACCCTTATTCTGCTCATCTTGCGGGCGGCATTATCGCATGGAAAGCGGCCGGCCTGCCCACGAAGACCTGAAGATCTGTGGATGCCTTTCATTTTCCGTGCATTCGCAACGGCGTCTTTGGCTCTTGTGGCCGGCACCGCCGCAATCAATTCGATATCGGCGCAGAACGCGCGCGTGGTCAACGTCTACAATTGGTCGGACTATATCGAGCCCAAGGTCATTGAGGATTTCACGAAAGAAACTGGCATAAAGGTGCAATACGACACTTTTGACGCCAATGAGACACTCGAAACAAAACTTCTGGCGGGAAAATCGGGTTACGATGTCGTCGTCCCGACAGGATACTTCCTCGAGCGCCAGATCAAGGCCGGCGTCTTCCAGAAACTGGACAAGAACAAACTTAAGAATCTCGGGAATGTCTGGCCAGAAGTGGCAAGCCGTCTCGCGGCTTACGATCCCGGCAATCAGCACGCGATCAACTACATGTGGGGTACGACCGGCATCGGGTTCAACGTGAAGGCGGTGCGCGAGCGGCTCGGTCCGGACAGAAAAATTGACAGCTGGGACATCATCTTCAAACCGGACAATCTCGTAAAATTCCGGGACTGCGGCATCCACATGCTGGATTCCGCCGACGATATCATCCCGGCGGTGTTGCATTTTCTCCGTTTGAATCCGGATTCGAATGATCCGAAGGACCTGGAAAAAGCAGCGGAGCTGCTTGCAAAAATCCGCCCTCTGGTCCGGAAATATCACTCGTCAGAATACCTGAATGCACTTGCGAGCGGAGAAATCTGCCTGGTGGTCGGCTGGTCGGGGGACATCAAACAGGCACAGAAACGCGCAGCCGCCGCAAAGAACGGCGTTGAGGTCGGTTATTCAATTCCGAAGGAAGGCGCGCAGATGTTCTTCGACAATCTCGCAATTCCGAAAGGCGCCACACACGTCGCCGAAGCGCACGCTTTCATTGACTACCTGCTCAGGCCGGAAGTTGCGGCACTGAACAGCAATCTTGTCGCCTATGCTAACGGCAATCTTGCAAGTCAGAAATTCATCGATCGATCGATACTCGATGATAAAAGCGTCTATCCGGACGCTTCAACCATGAGCCGTCTCTATACGGTGGGTGCTCGCGACCAGAAAACACAGCGGCTGATCAATCGGCTATGGACCAAAATCAAGACTGGCCGTTGACCAGCTCCTGATCCTCCGGCCGCCAGCGCCGGTGCAGCCACAGCCACTGCTCCGGATATTCACGAATCCAGCCCTCGATTACTGACATAATGGCCTGCGTTGTCCCGGCGATATTGACTTTGCCGTCTGCATCGCGGACGGGCTGTACTTGCTCGGTCAACTCGGCCCGAAACCGATGACCCGGCAAACGTACGACCCGCAGACCATGAATCGGACAATCGAAATGCCGGGCGAGCCGCGCGAGGAGGGGATTGGCCTTGGTGGGTCGGCCAAAGAAAGTCACGTTAACCCCGCGGGTGTAATATTGGTCGACCAGCATGCCGACGTGAGTGCCACGTTCGAGCGCTTCTGCCAGCTTCATTGGGGCGTCGAGACTGGTCGGAATGAGCGTTCCCATCGCCGCAGCCCGCGTGTCGTGTAGCCATTTGTCGATCGCCGGGTTGTTCGGCCGTCGATAGAGGACGGCAGTGTCAAGCTTGCATGCCGCAGCGCAGACCGCGGGGAGTTCCCAGTTGCCAAAATGCGCACCAAATACAATTGCCGGCTTCGGCTGCTTCAGCACTTTGAATAAACGATCTAGGTCCACCTGCCTCACTTCGATGCGAGTCGACCGCTCCGGATGCCAGGGATCGAAATCTGATAGTCGATCAAGGTGGGCGAATTCGGCCGCGATACGGCCGAGGTTATCCCAAACACCGTCCAGGATCGCGTCGATCTCGGTTGCCGACTTTTCGGGGAATGCCGCCGTCAAATTGGCGCGTCCAATCCGGTTTTCGGGCAATACTGGTCCGACGATTCGCATGAACCGGCCCGCGATATTTCCCATCGTGTCCGGATTTGTGAGGCGCAGAAGCTTCAGGAGACCAACTGTGACGACGCCGACTGCGGAATTGGTGGCGCGTTGAGTTGCGCGTTTCAGGCGCCGGACTGTCCGCCTCATCGCTGACGCCTCAAAACTTCACAATAACTTTGCCGAATACCTGACGGCTTTCCAGACGCGCCAGGCCGTGCTCAAAATCTGCCAATTCAACTTCGGTATCGATAATCGGAGCCATCCCGGCAGCGATTTTCGACAGACTATCTCGTATATTGCGCATTGAAGCGCCAAAGGAACCAAGAATCTTGTACTGCTGCTGAAACAGCTGCATCAGGTTTATTGTCACTGCCGGGCCTGCGGTGGAACCGCAGGTCACAAGGCGTCCGCCTCGCTTCAGGCAGAGCAGGGAGCCGTTGAAGCCTTCGCCGCCGACGTGCTCGAAAACGACGTCAACGCCCTTTTTCCCGGTCAGCTTGCGGGTGACGCCCTCAAAGCGCTCGGTCTTGTAATTGATCACATGATCGGCTCCGAGAGCCTTGGCTTTTTCAGCCTTCGCGTCATCGCCCACAGTGGTGATCACGGTGCAGCCAAGCGCTCTCGCCATCTTAATGGCGACCGAACCGATACCGGAACCGCCGGCATGCACCAGAATTGTTTCTCCGGGTTTAAGCTTAGCGTTGTCGAACAACATGTGCTCGACGGTGCTGAATGCAATCGGCGCGCAGGCCGCGTCACGTAAGGACACGCCGTCGGGCACCGGAATGACAAGCCGGGCCGGTAAATTGATCAGGTCCCGCGCAAATCCGTCGATGTGGAATCCCATGATGCCGGCGACATTCTCGCAGAGATTGTCGCGTCCCTCGCGGCAGGCGGCGCAACGGCCGCATGTCATGGCCCCGTACATCACCACCTTATCGCCGACCTTGAAATTCGTACTGCCTGCGCCCACAGCGGCAATTTCGCCCGAGGCCTCGGCGCCAACGACCAAAGGGAGCTGCCGCTTGGCAAATGCCATTCCCCGGAAGCCCCACAGATCGAGATGATTGAGCGCTACCGCCTTGATGCGGATTTGCACCTCTCCATCGCCCGGCGGCGGAGGCGGCGGGACGTCAACAAGTTCAAGTTTACGATCGGCGATAAGCTTCAGCGCACGCATGGCGATCCGGCATGTCCAGCACTAGGCCGGCTCAAGCCCCATCACCAGCGAAACATTCTGCCCCCCAAATCCGAATGAGTTCGATATCGCATGGCGAAGGCTGGCATCGCGTACCGTGTTGGGCACGACGTCGAGCGGAATTGCCGGGTCGGGGACAGTGTAGTTGATGGTCGGCGGGATGCGTTGGCTTTGCAAAGTGAGAAGCGTGAACACCGCTTCCACCGCGCCGGCGGCCGAAAGCGTATGGCCAATCATCGATTTGTTGGAGGAGATTGGCAGGTTCGTTATCCGCTCGCCGAACACGGTCGCGCAGCCGAGATATTCCATTTTGTCGTTTTCCGGCGTGCTCGTTCCGTGGGCATTGATGTAATCGATATCGTTCGGCGTGAGACCGGCATCGTTGATGGCATTGGCAATGCAGCCAATAATGGGCTTTCCATCCGGGCTGGAGCGGGTGCGGTGGAACGCATCAGTCATCTCACCGCAACCCTCCACGACACCGATAATCTTCGCGCCGCGTGCAATTGCGGCATCGTAACTTTCGAGGACCAGCGCGCCGGCGCCCTCGGCCATAACGAAGCCGTCGCGGTTCTTCGAAAACGGCTTGGCTGCCGCGTGCGGAACGTCGTTGCTGGTCGAAAGAGCCGAAAGAAGGGAGAAACGGATCACGGCCTCGGGATTAATGGACCCGTCCGTGCCGATGCAGAGCGCAGCATTTGCTTCGCCACGACGGATGGCTTCGACACCAAGCTGAATTGCCGTTGCGCCCGATGCGCACGCTGTCGAAAGCGAGATGGGCGAGCCCTGCGTGCCGAATTTTTCGGCCAAGTTGTCGGCGACGGATCCGAGCAGAAAGCGCCGATGGTAGTCGGGGAATTTCGCGCTTACCCGCAACATATCGGCGTAGGTAACGCTTTCATTGGCGCCGGATTTTGCGCCAATCTCGAGCCGCTGCGGCCATTCCATCTCGATCGGCGGGACGGCGAGAAAAAGGGGACCTGGGAAGTTTCCGGCCGAGCCAAGTCCGGATTGCGAGATAGCCTCTTCGGCGGCGAGGTTGGCAAAGGATTCAGTCAACGCGGCGGCGGTGTCCTGCGCCGGCAGGTAATCGATGGTCCCAGCGATTCGGGTTTTCAATCCGTCGGTGGGAAAGCGCGTAATCGTTTTGATGCCGGATTCGCCACCGGCGAGTTTGGCCCAGTTATCGCTTTTGCCGGCCCCGAGCGAAGTCACCACGCCGAGCCCGGTGACGACCACAACAGGTCGCCCCATCCTGTCCTTACCCGCTGCCATCGCTTCTCTCCTCAAACGGTCCGTTCAACGAGGGCGAGACCTTCGCCGCGCCAGTGACCCACGCCGGTTACGACCACTTGCCTCAACTCCCCGTTCATCGGCTGCTCAAGGCCGGTCGAGTCACAGGGCGGGAACAGACTACCACGGTCGAGCGCGATCGTGGCGAGCGCGATGTTCATGGCGAATTGCGGCTCCAACCCATGCCCGAGATATGAACCCGTGGCGCGAACGGCAAGATCACGATGGGCTTCGAGGAAGACGCGTTCTTCCGCCGTGGCTGGGTTGGCGCCCGTCGCGCCCGATAGAATGGCTGCGTGGTTTGCGTCGACCCCGACCTTTACGCTGTCCCAAAGCCGCTCCAACGCCTGAGTTATCGTCCCGGGCTTCCGGCTAGCGCGGTCTGACACGACCGAGGTCAAGCGCCCGAGCGCTTTTACGCCTCTTTTTTCGGCGTGCTCACTCGCCTCTATGACCAGGAATGCGCCGAGCGACGCCAATGCGAAACCGCCGTTGCCATTCCCGCGTTGCCAAACTGGAGCATACTTGTCCTTGAGCGCCAGGTCGGCGAATTCATACAGCATCAGCAGATCCGGACGTTCGCCATTGTACGATCCGCCGACCAGAGCAATATCGCTCTGTCCCACGCCAATACGCGCGTGCGCAATTCGCACTGCGTCTATACCAGCCGACTCTTCGCCCATAAACGTCCGCGAAGACCCGGTCACACCGTGAACGATAGAGATGTTCCCGGCGAGAAGGTTGGATAATTGGGCCAGGAATAAAGTTGGCCGGAGGTCGCTCATCAGCCGCTCATTGAGAAAGGCGGCTGGATTCTCGACGTGCTTGATACCCGTGAGGATGTTCGAGTCGACCGTAAGGTCGCGCTCGCCGCCGCCGGCTGCAACAATCATGTCCATCCGCGAGAGAATAGCGGTGTTGCCTTTTACGCCTGCGGAGTCGAGAGCAAGACCGGCCGCGTAGGTGCCGATACGCTGCCAGTTCTCCATTTGGCGCTGATCACCTTTCTTGGGGATCTGCGCGTCAAAATTGATTGGCGCGAGCGGATGGACGACGAAAGGTGCGAAGGTTGTTGCGTCGGCAGAAGGCTGGGCCGTCAGGAGCTTCTGCCAGTGAGCGTCAGCCCCTTCACCGAGACACGAGAGAATTCCGATCCCGGTGATCCAGACTTCTCGGATACCACTAGCCATTGGCCGGCACCTCAGTCGGGAACCCGACCAGAGCGGCGGTTTCGCGCATTTTGCGCCGCATTTCGCCGTTCGGGAAATCCATAACCCGAAGCGTGAGCACAGCGTCGCATATCGGCTTGCCAGCAAGCGCGATACTGGCCTTGGTGATGGCGTATCCGGAGCCCTCGTGGACAAGCGTCGCTTCTACCGAGAACTTCTGGCCTGGCGTTACGAACATCCGGAACTTGGCGTCCTTCACGGCAGCAAGAAACGCCATGCGCTCGAACCGATTTGCGGCAACGACCAGCCAACCTGATGTCTGGGCCATGGCTTCAATCAGCAGCACGCCGGGCATCAGGGGAAAGCCGGGGAAATGGCCTTCGAAAATTGTGCTAGTTGAAGGAACCGTCGCCTCGGTGCTGATCTTGCGGTCGGCGAGATTGATGTCGACGATCCGGTCGATCAGCTGGAAGTACTCAAGACGCATGTGGGCGGCGCTTCAGGCTCCCTTTGCAGCGACGAGTTCGTCGATGCGGGCGCTCAGGTTCTTGAGTACGAAATATTGATCGGTTGTTGCCTTTCCATCGTTGACTTCCTGAGTCCATTGCTCAAGGGGAAGCTTGATACCGAACGCCTTGTCGATGGCGAAGGCAATGTCCAGAAAATCGAGGCTATCGATGCCCAGATCATTGATCGCGTGACTTTCCGGCTTGATGGAGTCGCGCGGAATATCACAGGTTTCGGCGATGATATTCGCTATGGTGTCGAACGTGGAAGACATCTCTAACTCTCTGGTTGATCTGGAGTTCTGGCCAGCGGGCGGCCAATGCGTCCGAGCCCCGCGCCAAAGCCCCCAAAGCGCACTTTAACGGCAAACAATTGGCTGCCCGTATAGCGAAGCGGGGCGGAGAGTTCAATGGCGGCGGCCATTTAGCGCCATTTCAGGCGTGCATCGGCCTATGGAACTGGACACTGGGCGACTGCCTACCAGCGGTCCTTTGTCACCTCGACGGGTGTGCAACCGCGACGTCCGGAAAGGACGCAATCCTGATTCTTGCGCATCGCGGCCATTGTGTCGGCCAGCCAAAGGCCGGCAGCGATCAGTCCGATCACAAAAACGAATGCAACCACATTCACGACCATGCGGTGGCGGTAGTCATCTGGATTCTCGCCGCGCACATATTTTGTCAGGTCATCGACCGCTGGCGACGAGGGTGTACGCGAGTTGACAGTCGGCTGTCTGCGACGAAAGCCGATGACCCGCGATCTGTCGTCGGAATGAGATGGGTCTCGATCCGGCATGCCTGCAGCTTACCATAGCTCCGCATACCATTCGACTGGACGGCGCACGATTGAAGCCGGCCAGGTTCTGCTATAGGTCAGGTCGGGAATTTCGTGGTCCGGAGATCAAGATGTCTAAAATTGGGTTTGCTGCCGCTTTGGTTCTTGCAACCTGTACGGTCGGGACCGCGCACGCCGACGATGTCATGGTTGGCGCTCTCAAACTAACGGCTGCTTGGGCGCGAGCCACACCAAAAGGCGCTACCGTGGGCGGTGGCTACTTTACGATCACCAATACCGGGAATGCTGAGGATCGGCTGGTCGGCGGTGCATCGGATGTTTCGGACAGATTCGAGATTCACGAAATGAGCATGGACAATGGCGTGATGAAGATGCGTGAGATCACATCAGGCATTGAAATCACGCCAGGGCAAACAGTTCGATTCGAACCTTCCGGATATCACATTATGTTTGTCGGCCTGAAACACCCGCTCAAGGAAGGCGACCACATCAAGGCGACGCTGCAATTCGAAAAAGCCGGCAACGTGTCAGTGGATTTCGCAGTCGAAAGCATCGGTGCAAGGAGCGGGGGATCGGCATCACGAGATGGTAAGCCGATGCAGCATGGTCACTGACGAATGGCACTAATAGCTGCATAAAATCAGCCGATTGCGTTCATACCAATATTTAAGGGCGTTGCCGATATAACCTCGGTCCAGGTCAGCCGAGGCGAGCGTAATGGCATCGTATGAGCACAGCGAGGAGCGACATCGCTTTTCCGGTCCGCATGGATCGGATGTCCCCCGCTTTTCGATCGACGAAGCATTGTCGAACAAATGGCTCGATGTCTGGTATCAGCCTAAGATTGACCTGCGGCGCAAATGCCTTGCAGGCGCCGAAGCCTTGGTGCGGGTGCATCATCCACAGGCAGGCCTTCTGTGGCCGGAAGATTACCTGGCCGCGCTCGATGAAGAAAGCTTGTTGAAGCTCAGCGAATATTCTCTGGTAACGTCATTACGTCATTGGACGGTGTTCGCAGAAGCGGGATTTGGACTTCGTCTTTCAATCAATGTGCCCGCGAGTCTGCTTCCGAAAATTCCGGTCAGCGCGCTCGTTGCGGCACATCGTCCGCAGTCGGAGAAATGGCCCGGGCTGATATTAGAGCTGACCGAGGATCAGATCGTTCGCGATTTGCCGGCGATCCGGCAGATCGCCAAGGAATTCAAGACGAGCGCCATAGCCCTTGCCATTGATGAATTTGGCGCCGGCTATTCATCATTCTCCAGCCTGCGGGATCTGCCGTTCACCGAGCTCAAATTGCACGCTCTGTTTGTCAAGAACTGTGCGGTTGACGTGACCAACGCCGCGATATGCCAAACGGCGATTGACCTTGCCCATCGTTTCGGCAGTGTCGTGGTTGCCGAAGGTATCGATGCTATTGCGGATCTTCAGGCCCTGATCGTGATGGGATGCGATCTTGGCCAAGGGATCTTGCTTGCCCCACCGCTACCGAAGGAACGCTTCTTGGACGCGCTTCGCCAGCACTCGAACAAGCCACGCGCCGCCGATCATGCGTCGCAAGACGGTAACGAACGGGTCGCCTAAGATTTAGATCGAAAGGAAATATTTTTCCGCGCTCCGCGTTCCCCTGTGCCCGGGGGGACAGAGGAGACTCGGATGAAGTCGGTCGTTCTAGGTGCCGCCGTAGCTGCGACGCTCACGGCCGCGATCCCCGCGCCGGCCCAAGCTGCTGTTCGCGATCGCGAGGACGTCATCATTCGTGATCATGAACACGGTTGGAATCGTCACCGGAGCTGGTACCGCAACCGTGCCGAGTGCCGCACCATGCGCGTCCGGAGGCAATTGCCGAATGGCAAGGTCGTCATCAAGACAAGACACAGTTGTTGAGCCAGCCGCTATTCAGGAAATGCCAACTTTTCGCTCTCGGGGGGCAGCATCTGAAATACATTCAGCGTCATCGAGATCAATGCGTAATAGCCCAATATGCCGACGAGCTCGACGGTTGCCTTGTCGCCGAGCAGTGATTGCAGGCGCTTGTAGGTTCGCTCGCCCACGCGCTTCGTCTTGTAGAGTTCCTGGATAAAATCATAGATAGCCCGTTCGTCCTTTGACGCGGATCTCGGAAGACGGCCGCGCCGCAAATCTTCAATTGTCTTTGGGTGGACACCACCTTTTGCTGCCATCGGCGCATGTGCGAACCACTCATATTGCGCGCGCCATAGACGCGCAGTGCAAAGGATTGCGAATTCAGACAGGCGTGGGGGGAGCGTAGTTCCATAGCGGCAATAGGCGCCGAGTTTTTGGGTAAGTTCGCCCAATTCGGGCGCGTGCATCCAGGCCGCAAACGGTCCTCGCGGAGTTATGGAGGCGCCGCGCGGACCCGCCCGCAGGCTGGCGAGCAAGGCGTGCTGCGTTTCGCTCATATTTTGTTCGTTCACGAGTGCGAGGCGTGGTGCCGGGCGCTTGGCAGGCATGAGCAATCCCTGGAGGAGGTAGGAAAAAGACATATCGGCCGCTAATATAGCCTAAAATTGATTATGCAAGGTGTGGGTACGTAGGCCCGAAGGAAGAGATACAGGCGGCGTCATGTGGGGATCTGTAAAGAAAATCGGTCTTTCAATCTGTCTCGTCGGCCTTTCCATCCCCGCCTGTGCGGATGCAATCGATGGCCACTGGTGCCACAAAGATGGCCGACGGTTCATCATTCGCGGCCCGGAAATCATTACCCCAGGCGGCAAAGCGATGGAAGGCAACTACAGCCGGCATTGGTTCTCGTATGTGGTGCCGATCCCGGAAACAGGGGCGGGTGATACCATCTTCATGACTTTGTTGAACGAAAATACCGTGCAGACGCGGCTCGGAGAAACGGCTTCCGCGCAGGAAATCTGGATCCGCTGCACGCCTTCGATCAGTGCGATTAACGCGTCGCGGTCTCCGTCGTAACGTTTGGCTCTACGGCCGCCGTTATCTTCATTAACCCAGGTCCTGTCATATGCAGGGCTATCGCAGCGGCCAGCGAGAGGTCGAGCACACGTCCTTTCGTGAATGGACCACGGTCATTCACGACCACAACGATGCTGCGCTTCGATCTTGGGTCGGTAACGCGAAGACGGGTGCCGAAAGGAAGGCTGCGGTGGGCGGCAGTGAATTTCTTCGGATCATACGTGTCGCCACAGGCTGTGCGGCCCGAATAGTCGGAGCTGTAGTATGCGGCAGTGCCGGTAAACTGACCGGGAGACTGAGCGACAGCTATGTCGGTCGCGCCCCAGATTAGAATTGCCGTGCAGGCTGTCAGGCCACCGCGAAACTGCATCGTCCTCGTCCATCTATCCAAGTTAAGTAACCTGGTGTGGCGGCGTTCTGTCAAAAAGATGACGGTCCACTTGCTCTCCTGAACGGCCTGAACTCGCCCAAGGTTCCACGAAAAAGATTCAAAACTCATTAAAAGCGGCGTGCGCCCGCGGGACTGGATGAACGTCTCTGCCGACCCTCTATATGCTGACGGGTCATTTCCGCCCGAGCTCGGCAATCATTGTGCAGTTGTTCAAGCTCTTCATCGGAGAGATCCTCTATAGCCGCGAACTTATTTTCCGCCCCCTTCATTGCTAGCACGAGCTCCGACAACTTGAGCTGTATCGCAAGTGTATCGCGGTTCTGCGTGTTTTGGATCAAAAATACCATTAGAAATGTTACGATGGTCGTGCCGGTGTTGATGACCAGCTGCCAGGTGTCGCTGTAGTGGAATATCGGGCCGGTCGTTATCCAGACAATTACAACCGCGAGCGCCAGTAGGAATGCGACCGGATGGCCGGTCCACAGCGATACTGAATGTGAAAATCGGGAAAAGTGGCGCGTCAACGACGAGGGCGTTTTGGCTGTTCGATTACCACTTGCTTTTGCCATCGGCGAATCCTCCGCGGCGAGATGCCTATTTCAATCCTGCTGTCAACTTTGGCAACGTCTGTTTGACCCGGGCAATTCCGGCCCATGGATCTTTGCGCTGGCGTACCAGCCGCTGCATGAGGTTCCGGACAGTGTATTGTTTGGCGGATTTCAGGCTGCCCAGCTCGGGCCATTCGATTGGAACCGACACCGGTGCACTGGGACGTGCACGTGTTGAATAGGGGGCAACTGCCGTTGCCTCGCGACTGTTGCGCAGATAGTCGATGAATATTCGTTTTGAGCGGTCGCTTTTCGTGGCGGTCGCAATGTAGCGTTCGGGCATGTCA
>Ga0111539_10000377_pt1 | contig 55154 bp, 54 predicted proteins | sample RhiMethybrSRZTD1_FD_79667 | JGI IMG/M metagenome (GOLD analysis project Ga0111539, IMG submission 79667) | Populus rhizosphere microbial communities from Tennessee, USA - Rhizosphere MetaG P. TD hybrid SRZTD1 (version 2) (version 2) | ecosystem: Host-associated > Plants > Roots > Rhizosphere >...
CGACAAAACTACGATTGGCAGCTGGCTGGACTTTCCCGAAGACACCGGCACCATGAAATTGAGTGTCAGTATTAAGCCAGAGGCCGTTGCTGCGTACCTGGCTACTATTCAGTCCAAAATCGATAAGGCTCCGGGTACGGTCACCGTATCTTTGCTCGACGGTGGCGAAATTAGTCGGAGTGGCAATAGCGCCGGCCGCGGGCTGGATACGGCTAAGGCTGTGAGCATGATCCAAAAGAGCCTTAACGACCAAAGTAGCGATCCAGTTGCTCTGCCAGTCGTAACCATTCCTGCCACTGTGGTATATAGTCGCAGCTACAGCAATACACAGGTTGGCTTGTCGGCTTTGCTTAAGGATGTGGCTGCGGCAAAAGGTGGTTTTGGTTTAGCCGTAATTGAACTCGATGGCCAGGGGCGAAGCGCCAGCGCAAACGGCAGCAAACAATTCGTTGCCGCCAGTACGTACAAGTTGCCGGTGGCCTACGCCGTATTTAAAAAGATCGCGGCCGGGCAAATGCAGTGGACGGACACTATTAACGGCAAGAGCGCGAGCGATTGTTTTGAAGCCATGATTGTCCGTTCGGACAATCCTTGCGCCAAGGCTTTCGGCGAGCAGATAGGTTGGTCAAACGTCCAAACTATGGCTCAGGGTATTGGCATGACCTCCACAACTTTTGCGCCTTTTTATACCAGCGCGGATGACCTGGCTTTATTTATGCGTAAGTTGCAAAACGGAACGTTGGTATCAACCGCCGACCGCGATAGGTTAGTGAGTGCGATGAAGCGACAAATATATCGTTCTGGAATACCCGCCGGTACCGGTGTAATCGTGGCCGACAAGGTGGGTTTTATCGACGGATACCTTAACGATGCGGGTATTGTGTATGGGCCTAAGGGTACCTACGTAATGGTCGTACTGAGCAGTGGCAGCAGTTGGGCACAAGTTGCCGATGCCGCCAAACAAATCCATCAGTTCCTGAGCCGTTAACTTCGCTCCCAACTACTCTCTACCACCTACCGCATGGTAGACTACGCTTATGTATTTTAAGAGTCGAGTTGAAGCCGGCCAAAAACTCGCCCAAGAGATAACCAAAAAATATAAAGGGCAGCAGTGTGCGGTTGTTGGCTTAAGCGACGGCGGGGTTATGGTAGGCGCTCAAATTGCACTCGAACTTCGCTGCGTACTCACTATGCTGTTGTCGGAGGCCATTCTGTTGCCCCGCGAACCAGAGGCGGTAGCTGGCATTACCCAAGATGGCTCGTTTACCTATAACACTGCCTATTCACCCGGACAGCTCGAAGAATTTATTGCTGAGTACCATAATCTTATCGAGCAAGAGAAAATGCAAAAAATGCAGGAGATGCACCGTCTGGTGGGTCGTGGAGGATTGATCCGCAGGGATTTATTAACTGATCATATCGTTATTATTGTTTCCGATGGATTTAGTAATGGTTTTTCGCTTGATATCGCCGCCGAATTTTTAAAGCCCATTAAGCTTAAAAAGTTAATCGTGGCTACGCCGCTGGCAAGTGTGCAAGCGGTCGACCGGATGCACATTCTAGCCGACGAAATTTTTTGTCTGAGCGTGATAGAGGATTTTTATAACACCGATCATTATTACGACGTCCAAGACGTGCCGCCACATGATCTAGTGGTCAAGACAATCGAGAAGGTCGTGGCCCGTTGGAGGTAGCTACTCAAGGTAGCTGCGCAGCTTCGGGACATTTTTAAGCGTAATGTGGGAGTGATAGCTATTCAAAAGGCCGAGGCGCTCCAGGGCAGATAGCTCCCGGCCGGTTGTTTCGCGGGTGGCACTTATGGAGCTGGCGATATCTTGGTGTCTGAGCGGCACATCAATCACGATGGTTGATCCGACTGGTCTGCCAAATCGTTTGGCGGCCGATAGCAAAAAGGCGACTAGTCGCTCGCGTACCGTACGATATTCTAGTGTCAATATTCGTTCGGAATGCATTTTGTACATCTCGACCAACATATCGACAAGCGGTAGGGCCACACTAGGGTTTGTGCGCACGAAGTCGGTAAATTCGTCTCGGCTAATGTGTAGTAGTTCGGTTGGCGCTAGGGTGGCGTAAATGATATGTCGATCTTCGCCCGTTATGGCCCAGGTGAGCCCTAAGACCTCACCACTTTTACGAATAATGAGCAGGTTTTCCTCGCCATATTTGGTTATGTCGTAGGCCTTTACTAAACCACTGAGGATATAAAAAAGGCCCGGAGAGTCGCCCCCGGGCCTAACTACGAATTCACCCTTTTTATAACTTAACCTGGATCCTCTATGGAAGAGGTCGACGAGCGCCTCTGATTGGCCATCAGTCGTCAACATATATCTATTATTGCATAGAAATCAGTTATGCCACAATTGTGACGCAAATCGCACGCTTAACGTGACGAAACTTGGCGACAACACCTCAAGGACGCCGCTACTATAGAAGTACTGGCCCGGTTGTCGGGCCGGAGAAAAGGAGGGGGAATGGTATCAATCAACTATATCGAGGAGCAGCTAAAGCGCATCGGCTGTAACTTTCGTTTCTGGGGCAGATCGGAAATAAAAGAACTCGCCAATATTATCTTGCCAGATGAAATTATTGCCGGCTGCACCAACGGCCGTTATGAGGGCGGATTCGCCTTGCTCGCAGTCACCAATCATCGACTGCTTTTAGTGGACCGTAAACCGATGTTTCTAACACTCGAAGATATACGGTTTGATATGATCGCCGAAATTGACTATAGCTCTAGGTTAATGAATAGCACCATGCGGGTTATCACGCCCAATCGCACGTTAGTGTTTAACGCCTGGAGCAACCATCGCTTGCGTAAAATTTTGAACTACACGCAGCAGCGAGTTATGGAAATCCGCCAACCACACTTGGCACATCAGTTCCAGGTTTCTCCTAAGCACCAGGCTCATGCCCCACTGGTCGGCGGTCTAGCTATGCAGGGGACGGGTGAGCACCAGTACACATTGCCGGTTAACCCCTACACCCGCGTTCCAATGCTTATGCGCCGCCGTACAGCGCCAAAGTTTTACTGAGTTGAAGATTTCCCCGGTACCATACAACAGTAAAGAGTAATAATATTGACAGACTTACAGCTATATGCTATTATTGAGGTGTCTAAATAAAACAGAAAGAACGAAAAACTATGAACCAATCAGTAAGAAACAGCGAAGGTATGATCGACGTTTCATGGTTAAATGGCCCTAACTCTCCTCATGGAATGATTGAGACGCGAGGAGATTCTGTAAATAATAGGCGACGTGTGGCGATTGGAAGAGCAGCTGTAAATAGTCAACGAGAAGAAGGTGGTTTTGAGACCGCAATGGTTAAGGCTGCCGAGGGTGTGCTAGATGCACAGAGCAGAAAGACGGCACGTCCTCATGTGATTGGAGTAGATCCTGCGAGCCAGGAGTACGCGACAGCTGTCGAGCGTCATGAACAGCTTCTTACAGACCAAAGGATCGATGCGCAGGGTATTGTCGACACAGCAAACCAGCACGCCCGCCAATAGTTTTAGAACTCGAGTTATATTTTACTTGCTGACGTTAAATCGGAATTCGACGACGTCGTTTGGCTGCATGATGTAGGTTTTGCCCTCAGTGCGGATCTTGCCCGCCGCCTTGGCGGCTTGTTCGGAGCCGGCGGCCACAAGGTCGTCATAATTAACGATCTCGGCAGCAATAAATCCGCGTTCAAAATCGCCATGGATTACGCCGGCAGCCTGTGGGGCAGTATCGCCTTTATGGATGGTCCAGGCGCGCACTTCTTTTTCGCCGGCAGTTAGGTAGCTTTGTAAACCAAGCACATCGTACGCAGTATGGATAAGTTGGATGAGGCCGGATTCTTGTTGGCCATAGCTTTCGAGTAATTCAGCGGCGTCGGCTCCGTCCAGACCGTTTAGCTCACTCTCCAATTGGGCGCAGACGAACAGGGAACGAGCGGGCGCAACCATGCTCTTTAGTTCTTGTTTACGGGCATCGTTTTGCAGGCTGGCTTCGTCTAGGTTAAAGAGATAGATGACGGGCTTGGCAGTCAGCAGATGCAGATCTTCCAAGTATTCTACATGCAGGTCATCGACGCTACTGAGTGGTTTGTTGTCGTTAAGCAAGGCTTGAGCGCGCTCCAAGGTATCGACTTCCGGCTTTAACTTTGGGTTGGCCTTGGCTTCTTTCTGTAGTTTTGGCAGACGTTTTTCGACGGTTTGTAGGTCGGCTAGAACTAACTCTGTGTTAATGACCTCAATATCTTTTTGTGGATTCAGGTCGTTGTCGACATGGATGACGTTGTCGTCTTTGAAGGCACGTACCACTTGGACGATTGCGTTGCACGAACGAATATGGCTCAGGAACTGATTACCCAGGCCTTCGCCCTGGCTCGCGCCCGCCACCAGTCCGGCGATATCTACAAATGTTACCGTAGCTGGCACAATTTTTTGGGTATTATATAGGGCGCCCAGTTTTTGCAGGCGCTCGTCTGGCACAGGCACTATGCCGGTGTTTGGTTCGATGGTCGCAAATGGATAATTAGCCGCCAGAATATTGTTATTGGTCAATGCATTAAACAGGGTAGATTTGCCAACATTAGGCAGACCAACAATCCCGATCGATAGACTCATGCCGCTATTATAAAACAGAGGTAGTAATCTATAAAGCGGATTGTTAGGGCAGAGTGGCCATGTGCCACATGGCGTTTTGATTTTTAGAAAAGGCGTTGGACGATTTGGTCCACAGTTCAACCAGTATGGCTGGGGTGCCGTGTTTGTCGTACAGCCATTCTTCGAACGAGCCGGTGGTGTCGTAGGTAAATATGGCGTTAGTTTGGCTACTTGGCTGATAGCTGATGTTAGATTTTTGGCTGTATATTTTGGCCAGGGCCACACTATCGCCGGCGTCGTTGGGCATCACTACACCGGCAGCGGCGTGGTAGGTTAGTACTAGGCGTGGGTTAAGGCCGACCACGTAATTGGCTAGGGCTCTGGACTCTGGCTCAGACAACGGAGCAGAACCACCACCGTTAGGGTTATAGGCACCACCTGGCATGGTCACGCCTTGTTTCCAGTTGTTGGCCGGGAAGTTACGATTAAGGTCAACGTTGTTGGCATTGGTGCGCCGGCTGGCGGCATAGCCGTCGGGATTTAGATTAGGGATGACAATTATGCTGCGGTTGGCTGGGATTTGGTCGTAGTGGGCCTCTAAATAATCTATCCAACTGTTTAAAGTAGCTGTGCTGCTTTTTTCGTCGCCATGAGTGGTGCCAACAAACACAACGGTGCTTGGCCCATTACCAAAGCGGTAGGCCAAAATACTGCGGCCCAAAACTGAACTGCCGATGCTAAAGACTGTTTGGCAGATGGTGCGTGAATTAAACTGCCAGGCTGACCCGCCGGACACCCCAAATTCGTTTTGCAACCCATTGATAACCCTAACCGTAAAGGGGGTGCATCCTGGGAGGTTATCGTTGGGATTAATGGTGACGGTCCTGCCGTTGCGGCTCAAGATAGCTGGCACGACGTTGCCGTTTATCTCTAGCTTGATGTATGTGTCCAAATTTTGAGTGCCAGATACAGACGAGTCAAAAGTGATCACAACGTTAGAGGCTGTTGCTACCTTCGATGAGCCAATATTAACACCTCTAACTTTTGGCCCGCCAGAAGTGGCGAATGACAGGGCGAAGGGGGCGGCTAAGTAGCCCCCATCCTCGCTACTGAGCTTTTGGATACCCAGCTCAAAAATAGCACTGCGCTCCAAGGCCTTGTCGAAATATACCGTTACGGTTTGGCCGTTTAGATCAGCACGTACGGGAATGTTTGTGCGTGTTTGGCCCGATACTTGCGCTAGGGTTACACCCTCGATTGACTTGGCCGCTTTGTTGAGTGTGAGTGTCATCTGTTTTGGAATGTCAAAAACCGTTTGACCGCCCGTAATCGATGAGCTGGCAATCTCCACCGCAGCTACGGTACTGACTGGTTGTTCAAATAAAGCCACTGGCGTTTTGCCGTTAAATACACGCTGCATGGCCAGGGTGTAGGTGGCTGACTGAGCTAGGCCTAGTTTTTCGATATCACAAATAATTTTATTTTGTTCTTTCGCGCAGGCTAGCTCTTTGCCGCCGACAACTAGGTGATAGTCGAAGATTTGATCAGCGCTAGTGAGCGGGAAGGTTAGGGGATCTTTAATCGAAATTGGTTGGTCAAGCACAGTTTTATATTCCACAGTGGGCAGGTTACCTGTAGAGACGTGGATGTTTTTTGCGAGGAAGGGGATGCCAAGCGGCTTTAGGGCAAGCTGTTCGGCGTTTTGCGCAGTTGGTGTCTGCTGTGGAGTAATGCAAGTGGTGTGAGAATACAATGGATACCCAGCAATAGAAATTGTGGCAGTAGGCGTGGCCCTAAAGACCTTACCTTCTTTTTTGGCAACCAGCTGTGGCAGCACCGTTGGGCTGGTAAAGCAATTTTGCTGGGCAAACGAAAAGTTAACGCTGCGCGGCAAGAAGAAAGATATCACCAAAGTGGCGGTCACCACTGCACCGATGCCTATGCCAACCATCCCTATGTTTTGAGGGACTAGTCGCAAAAAGGGATTCATCCTGGCGCGCCTAAGCAGCAAGGTGGCGAGTAGGGGAGTTATATCTGGTTGTTTTTTTGTTTTTGTGGTCATTTTTAAAACCGATGAATAACTATATATTATATAGCATAAATATGCACCGATTGCAACTATAAGATCTAAAAAATTATGTCAGAAAGGTCAGTCGGCCGCTGATTTGTGTAATTTTTCGAAGTATATCTTCGTTAGACGTTTCTTGAGTAATACGCATGTCAGCCTTGTGCTCTTGGCCAAACGTTTCCCAATCCTGCCACCACTGGTCCAGCTGCGCCAGTTCATCGGTCGCGTTTTTAAAGCCTTGCGTGCCGCGGGTGATGATGCGTTGCTTCAATATTTCCTTAGGGATATCTATCCGTAAAACTATTACCCGGTAGCCGAAACGTCCCGCATAGGACTGGTAGTAATCGTACCCGCGGTCGCACGAAGCGTCGATGACGATCAGGCCATGGGTCGTACGCATCACTCGTTCGAGCAGCATAGATGCTGCGGCAAGTTTGATCTTTTCGCGCTCCGCGGGCGTGATATCTGGGGCCATGGCTACTATATGGCTGCGAAGCTCGTCGTTCGATAGCCGTACGGCTTGTAGCTCTTTTTCGATGGCCCGGGCAATAGTTGATTTCCCAGAACCAGGCACTCCGCTAAATAAAATCATGCTCCTTGGCTGGCGCACGTCTTTATTCGGCAGAGAATCGTAGTAGCTGTCGACGATTTGTGCAAGAAATTGATCAGTCATTGTTAGTGACAGTATAGCAACGTGGGCGCCTCGGACCCTTGCAAGTGTTTGCACAACCGGACGGGTGTAGTAGAGTTAAAGCATAAGTCTTATGGCGGATACGGTACAGGTTGGGCAGGAGCCTAAAAAATTTAGTAATAAGGCGATTATCATCGCCATGGTTGTATTTGTGCTGCTTGTAGCTGCCGCCATCGCCTTTGTGATGCTCCGCAGCCCCGAGCCAGAGCCCAAGTCATCTTACAATCCATACCAAAACCAAGTCGTAGCTCTAGAAAAAGAAACACCACCTCAGGACCCAATGCAGCGGGCTACATACTATGGCCAAATTGGTCAGAACTACGAACTTCTCGAAAACTGGGACAAGGCCTTGCAAAATTATCTGCAGGCTCAGGCTATTTTGGAAGATAACCATCTGACCGATCAGTATGTCTATTACCAATCAATCGCCAATGCCTATGCCAAAATGGGCGATAAAAAGAACGCCGAGAAATACTACAATAAGCAACTCGATTACCTGGAGGCCTATTTAGCCGGGCATCCTGGCGACGAGGGTACGATCAATGCCATCAAAGACGTAGAGGAGCAACTGGACAAGCTATGAGTAAGTCGATACGTCGTTCTTTGATGATTTTGATTGCCGGCATTACGGTGGCGAGTAGCCTGTTCACCATGAGCCCTGCGGCTGCCGTCTCTAACCAAGGGCCGGACCCGGCTGACTTTATGGAGAGTAACCGCTACGGCAACTCATTTCCGGGTGTGGGGCGAACTGTTGATTACATGGTAGCCACGAGTGCGAGTAACCCTATTTTACAAACCACCTTGCGGGTGTACTTGCCGACGCCAACTGGGCAAATCGTTATCCACAACCCACATATTTGCTATAACACCTTCAGGGTTGGCGGTCGTAATTACGATGCCCTAGATGACGGCGTGATTAACAGCAGTGGTCACGCAGTGGTATTCGCTCTTGTTGGCGGTCCGCAGTTCCAGTGGGGCGATTTTGATGGTTCCGGTACCTGTGACTCTAAGACAGTGGCACTCAACTTAAGCGGCAACTCCCTCGACCCCAACACTGGCATGTATACCTACTCGATTTTAGTATCTGCTAATCCAGCAACAGATAAGTACATGAATACGTTCTGGCTGACTGGCCCAGCTGGCTCGGTTATTACCCAGGATAGCGCCCAGCCAACTTCGTCTTTTGGCATGAACCAGACTTCGCCACTGCAAGGTAACAACCCCAGTAACACACAGTTCCCGCCTAACCCCTATATTAATTACTCCACCTGGAATATGAAGTTTGCTCCAGACTGCACCATGGTTACGCCGACGGCCACCAAGCGCATCGAAATCTTTGACGACGATAACCGCAATAACTGGGCCGTACAGCCGAGACCATTCTTGGTTAAGTTACAGGAAATGCCTAGATCGGGTGGATCATGGGTAGATGTGCCGCCCAACCCGGGTTCGCCGTCTTTCCCGGATGGCTTTGGTGGCTCGGCTAATGCCGGGGGAGGATTTTTAGAAGTCTATACCACCGCCAGCTCTAAACGCATTTGGTTGGACTACACTTTTAAACGAGACATGATATATCAGTGGATTCTCGACAGTGTATATGTCGACAACACGCTGCAGTTTAAACTGCCATACGACGGTATTTACTTCCTAAGGGAATGCGCAACCAATAATTACAACCTGACGCCTAGTATTAACGCCAGCATTACCAGTGGTGGCTCATCCGTGACGGGTAGTATTGCCGAACCTGGCGATAGTGTTACGTTTACCTACGCAGTAAATAACACTGGTTCAACTCCCAGCGGCCCAGTTACTTGTAACATTTACGCTAATAATCATGCCGGATACTTTGCCGTTCCCAGCCCTGCCGAAAGCACCGGCTCCGCACCACCGGGTGCGCCAAGCTGTCCGGCGACTTTCCCTGCGGGTAATACGACGCTCAGCCCCACCGAAACAGTTAATAATTTGCCGGCTAACACCACGGTATGTCGATCACTCTATGTCAATCCATCGACACCCGGCGGCGGTCCGCTTGGAACTGAGGTGTGTATTGTGGTTGCCTCTAAGCCATACATACGCGCTTACGGTGGAGATATCATGGCCGGCAATGCACCACCGACTACTACCAACTGTACCCCGTGGGACGCCATGATTGTGGGTTGGAATAGACGTACGGCCGGCGGTTGGTCGGGAGCGGCCTCTCAGTATGGCATTTACGCCTACAATGTGATTACCGATTTTGCTACCAGTCTTAACTCGGCCGCTGCGGGTTCTCCGAGTGGTCTGGCTTTTGCCAACACTACTATCGACCCACCCAATGGATCATTTGGTGGAAGCTTCGGACCATTACCATGCATGCCCGATTTCTATGCCGCACTACCTAATGGGGCGACAGACTTACCAGCTAACCCCAACGTCGGCACCCTGCCTAGCGGTACTTATAAATCTGCCCCGGCGAGCGCGTTAACATTAGCCGGTGGTAGTCTGCCAGCCAACAAACGGATTACCATATATGTCCTCGGTGATGTGTTTATAAATAGCGATATTAGTTATAACGATGCTGGCGGTTGGAGTGTGGCCACCATACCCCAATTCCGACTGATCGTGAGCGGCAATATTTACATCGGAAATACCGTTGCCAGATTGGATGGCCAATATGTGGCGCAGCGTAATAGCCCCACTACTGGTAATTTGCGAACCTGTGCGACTGGTGCTTTCTTGATACCGCTTGATGGCACGCTATATGCCAACTGTAATCTTAAGCTGACTATTAACGGTTCAATTGTGGGCAAGCAGATTTTGCCGCTCAGGACATTTGGCACGCTCTCGCAAAGCACGGCCGGCGAAACAGGCGCCGGTGGGGCAGCGGCAGAAGTAATAAATTACACCCCAGCCTTATGGCTGGTGCAGCCAAGCGGACAGGCTGGAAGTGCCGACTACGATTCTATAATAAGTTTGCCGCCCGTTCTCTAGATTTTAAGGAGTTTTGTAAGGCAATTTTGGCAGTGCGATGTTTGCTGCCGCACATACTGGTTATGCTATACTTTAAGGTAACATGAGTATACTAAGTGGGGTATCTGCGTTCTTTGGTCTGGATATCGGCACGACAGCGATCAGGCTCGTAGAACTGCGCGGTGGTGGCCCGGTAAAAAGCCTTGATCGCTATGCCTATGTGCCGGTTGATAGCAAGCTGGTCTTAAGCGATTCCAAAGCCGACCAACAGCGGTTGGCCCAAATTATCCAGCAGTTGCTCACCCAGTCGGGAGTCAGCACCAACAACGTAGCTGTCGGTGTCCCATCGCAGCGCGTGTTTACAGCAGTCGTAGATTTTGATCGCCTACCGCCCGATGAACTCACCAAGGCTATCCACTACCAGGCCGATTCGCTTATTCCAACGCCACTAGATAAATCAAAAATTGACTGGGCAATCATCGGTGACTCGCCCAAAGACAAGACAAAGGTTGAGGTATTGCTATCCAGTGTCGAGAACAACTTTGTTGAACAGCGTCTAGACTTGCTTGAGTCAATTGGCCTGGACGTTATTGCCTTCGAGCCAGATAACTTAGCCTTAACGCGGGCCTTGGTTGCCCAGGATTCATTGGCGCCGCAGATAGTTATCGATATCGGCAGCAAGAGTACCGATATTGTGATTGCCATGAATGGCACGCCTCGTTTAACTCGCTCCATCCCAACGGGGGCGGAGGCGATTATCCGGGCTGCCGGACAGAATTTAAATATAGACGACAAACAGGCCCGTCAGTTTGTGTTTAAGTTTGGTCTGGGCAGGGACAAGTTAGAGGGGCGTATTTATGATGCCGTTATTGGCACGATTGATCTATTAACTGGCGAAATAGACAAATCGATTAAGTTTTTCCGCAGTCGCTATGTTGATGTCACGATCAGCCGTATGGTAGTTACTGGTGGCGCTTCGGCTTTGCCGGAGTTTCCCTTGTATCTTGCCAATAAGTTTGGCATAGAGGTAGAAATTGGCAACGCTTGGCGCAATGTGTCATTCTCGCCCGAGCGCCAAAACGAGCTTTTGGCGGTGTCCAATCACTTTGGTGTCGCTGCCGGCTTAGCCGAGAGGACAGAATAGATATGATTCAGTTTAATCTTCTGCCCGACATCAAAATCCAATACCTGAAGGCTCGTCAGCAAAAACGAGTTGTCATGTTAGTGGCGGTGCTGGTGGTAATTGCCTCAGGTACGGTTATTGTTTTACTTAGCTCGTTTGTCTTCGGCATTCAAAAGAAGACCATTAGCGACCTAGACAAAGACATTACGACTGCGGCAAGCGATATAGAAAGTACGCCCGAGTTAACAACTATGCTGACGGTCCAAAATCAATTAAAAGTCATACCTGGCCTGCATGACGCCAAGGCGGTAGCTTCCAGGTTATTTACGTATATTTCCCAATCCACCCCAGCATCTGCTAGTATCGCCCGTCTAAATGCCGATTTTGTCCAACACACCATGAGTATTAGCGGGGCGGCAAATTCGCTAGAGACGGTCAATACCTATGTCGATACACTCAAGTTCACGACGTACTATACAGATCAAGACACGAAGACACTTAAACCGGCGTTTTCTGACGTTGTGTTGTCCAGCTTTGGCCGCAACAGTAAGGAGGCGGCTTACACCATAACGTTAAACTTCGATCCAAATATCTTTAGCGAGCAGTACGCCGTTACCTTAACCGTTCCAAATATCACTACCACCCGTTCCGAGATTAGCGATCCGAGCGCATTGTTCCAAAACACGCAAACGGAGCAACAATAGCCATGGCCCGAACAACTTCATTCACCAAGCGCACACTGATCAGCAAAGCTAATTCCAACATGGTAATTGCGACAAGCATTGCCGCTTTTGTGCTGGTGTTAGCGCTGATAGGCGGAAAATCGTTACTAAGCCAGGCGAGCTACCAAAGTCGGGTTATCTCTGCCAAAAAGACAGCACTCGCCCAGTTAGAGAGCAACCAGGCGGCCATGGATAGCTTGCGCGAGTCGTACACTGACTTCGCCAACGCTAATCCAAATGCCCTTGGCGGGAATCCCGAGGGGACTGGCGAACTAGATGGCGATAACGTCAAGATTGTGCTTGATTCGTTGCCAAGCAAGTATGACTTTCCGGCTCTTATCACTAGTGTTGAAAAATTGGTTCAAAGCCAGAACCTGCAAATAATTGGCATTGGCGGTACCGACGAAGAGATTATTCAAAAAGACAAGCAGACTAGCACTGAACCCATTCCTATTTCTATGCCGTTCCAGGTGCAGGTAACTGGAGCTTACCCTTCAATCCAAGGTTTGGTGGGTACCTTCGAAAGATCCATCCGGCCATTCCAAATCCAAACTCTGGAATTGTCGGGCGACGAAACGAGCATGGTTGCCGTCATCGATGCTCAAACATACTTCCAGCCCACCAAGAAGTTCAATATCAAGGACGAGGTAGTGAAATGAAACAAAAAGACTTTGCCTTGATTGGTGTCGTAGTGATATTTAGCGCCGTTTTTGGGTTTATAGTTTCGAACTGGTTGTTCTCTAAGCCGCAAAACCGTGAGCAGACCGCGGAGGTAGTGGACGTAATTACCCCAGAATTTCCGGAGCTCCCGCCCAAGTATTACAACTCCAACTCGATTAACCCCACTCAACTCATTCAAATCGGCAATGCCAATAACCCGAACCCATTCAATACCAAACCTTAGAAAGGGCGCTTAGATGAGTGTCTTATCCACTGCCGCCCAAAAGCAGGTCGAAGATGATCTAGTAGTAAGTGGCGTTCTAACGACTGAGCAGCTAGCTGATCTTAAGGCAAAAGCGGAACAACAGCATACGCCTTTGCTTGGTATGTTGGTGAGTAGCGGGCAAGTTACCGAGGAGGCTCTCACCAAGACAGTGGCCCAGGTAACAAAGGTGCCCTATGTGAACCTTAGTAGCGCCAGAATTGACGCCGAAGTGTTGGGCCTATTGCCCCAAGACGTTGCCGAACGTTATATGGCCGTCCCACTTGGCGAAATGCAAAATCGTTTGGTAGTGGCCATGTTAGATGCCGACAACGTCCAGGCGGTTGACTTTTTGTCCAACAAAATTGGCCGGCCACTTAAGGTATACGCTGCGTCCGAGGCGGGTATCCGCCAGGTATTGCACCAATATCAGGGCAATATTTCAAAACAGGTAGCCGGTGAGTTTGGCGACATTGTCGCTCCGGGTATGGAGCAAACCGCCGACAAGACCGCCGAGGCGCCAGCGATCGTCGGCGCCACCAGTAAAAGTATTAAGACTATTGTGCAGGATTCGCCGATCAGCAAGGCGTTATCGACCATACTAGAATTCGCGGCCAAAAATGGCGCCAGCGATGTACATATCGAACCATTACAAGATTCACTCAAAATACGCTGCCGTATCGATGGCATCCTGCGTGAGATTTTACGTTTACCCAAGAGTACCGAGCCGCCGCTCGTATCCAGAATTAAAATTTTGGCCAACCTAAAGATCGACGAACACCGCATTCCCCAGGACGGTGAGTTTACCATTAGCGCCGCCGGCCGCGAGATAGACCTGCGTATCGCCATTTCGCCAGTTATATGGGGCGAGAAGGTGGTCATCCGATTATTAGATAAAACTGGCACCAGCCTCAAATTAGAAGACATGGGCTATATGGGCCGAGCACTGCGGGCTATCCGCGAGGGCGTGAAGGGCACGAGTGGCATGATCCTGACCAGCGGTCCCACCGGTTCAGGTAAGTCAACCTCTTTGTATGCTCTCTTGCAAGAGGTAAAAAGTGACTCCATAAATATTATTACGCTAGAAGATCCTGTCGAATATAAGATGCCAGGCGTTAATCAGATTCAAGTCAATGCCGACGTTGGCCTCACCTTTGGTAATGGATTACGGTCTATCTTGCGTCAAGACCCCGACGTCGTTATGGTGGGGGAGATCCGCGACAAAGAAACCGCTGAGCTGGCGGTACAGGCGGCACTGACTGGACATTTGGTTTTTAGTACCCTCCACACCAATTCGGCGGCCGGCATCTTGCCGCGACTGCTTGATATGGAAATCGAACCCTTCCTAATTGCCAGTACTGTTCGAACGGTTATTGGTCAGCGTTTGGTGCGTCGTATCGGTGCCAATAAAGAGGTTTATCAATCCGATAGAGTGGAGACCGAGGCCATCACAAAAACCATCGGTCGATTGCTTCCAAAGGATCAGGCGGCAATGGCCAAAGTGGCGGCTGATCTTGGTTACCAGAGCTTGCCACTCCAGGGGCAAAACGCTTATACTTTAGCTAAGGGCATAGACAGCCCCGAGGCGCCAGGTGGTTTTAAGGGCCGAATGGGTATCTACGAGGTCTTCAGTATTACTGAACAGATCCAAGAGCTGATACTCAAACGCTCCACCAGTGCGGAGATCCAGAAAGTAGCTATCGCGCAGGGCATGGTCACGATGCGCGAAGACGGCTACCTAAAGGCCCTGGCCGGGCATACAACCCTAACAGAGATTAACCGCGTGGCCAGCGCGGACGCTGCCTAAAAAGAAGGTGGAAAGAGCATGCAAGGACAGCCACGAATAGAAGTACTTCTGGAAGAAGTCGTTAAGAAAAAGGCTTCTGACCTTCATTTGCAAGTTGGTCTACCACCGATAATACGGGTCGATGGATCACTCATACCCATCGGCGGGGCAGAGATTTTAAGCGACGAGGCCGTCGAGACTCTTATCTTTGCTATTTTAGACGAAGATCAAAAGCAGATTTTACTAAAAGACAAGGAATTCGACTTTAGCTTTGCCTTTGGTGAGTTAGGGCGGTTCCGGGTAAACGCTTTTCACGAACGCGGCAATTTAGCTGCGGCCTTAAGACTTATTCCAAACGAAATTTTAACTATCGAGCAGCTGGGTCTTCCTCCAATTGTCAGCAAGTTTGCCGAATATCCTCGGGGCCTCGTGCTCGTGACCGGACCAACTGGATCCGGCAAGTCGACCACTCTGGCCGCCATGATCAACAAGATCAATGTCGAACGCCCAGAACACATCATTACTATTGAAGATCCAATCGAGTATACTCACCGCTCGAAGCGTTCGGTGGTAGTGCAGCGCGAAGTGCATTATGACACCTATTCTTTTTCTGCTGCCTTGCGCTCTGCCCTACGCGAAGATCCAGATGTGGTGTTAATCGGCGAAATGCGCGATCTAGAAACAATTGCTTCGGCCATTACGATTGCCGAGACTGGGCACTTGGTGTTTGCGACCTTGCACACTAACTCGGCTGCCCAGAGTATCGACCGTATGATAGATGTTTTTCCGCCCCATCAGCAACCACAAATTCGAGCGCAGCTGAGTAACATTCTTATGGCCGTTTGTTCGCAGCGTTTGCTGCCAGCTATTGGTGGCGGGCGAGTGGCAGCCGCCGAGATTTTAATCGTTACACCTGCGGTGCGCAACATCATTCGCGAGGGCAAGACCCATCAACTAGAGGCGATTATTCAAACTGGCGCCGAATATGGTATGCAGTCCATGGACAAGACGTTGGTCTCTTTGGTGCACAACGGGGTTATTAGTTACGATCAAGCCCGAACCGTTGCCGTCGACCTAGGAGAGCTCGATAGGTTGATGAGGGGATAGAATGGTTGTCGCGATGGCCCCAAGCAAATTAAGCAGGTACGGCCTAGAGTGCGGAGCCCTAGCGTGCTGAATTTTCGCTATACAGCCCGGGATCCCTCGAGCGGTCAGTACGTAAAAGCCGAGGTGCAAGCCGATGACGAACAATCGGCCTCTAAGCTTATCCGCAAAGAAGGTCTTGTACCTATCGATATTTCCTTAGCCGAAAAGGGCACTGGTATTTTTGGTAAACGTTTTTCGCGCATAAAAACCAAAGAAAAAGTTTTATTTTCTAGACAGCTGGCCACTCTTATTAATGCCGGCTTGCCACTCGTGCAGTCGTTGCGCACAGTCAATCAGCAAACTACCAGCAAGCCGTTCAAAGTCATTATCGGCAAGATTATTAGCGATGTAGAGTCTGGCTCTACACTCGCGGGGGCCATGGCCAAATACCCGCAAGCCTTTAATAAGGTATACATCAGCCTCATTGCCGCCGGTGAGGCATCAGGTACACTTGATAAATCGCTGGAGCGATTGGCCATTCAGCAAGAAAAAGACGCCGATATCATCAGTAAAGTGCGCGGCGCCCTGATCTACCCAATAATCGTTATAGTCGTCATGCTGGGCGTTGTCGGCTTTATGGTCGTACAGGTTTTGCCGCAGGTTGAGGTGCTTTACGAAGGTATTCCAGGTGCAACATTGCCACTCATTACGCGCACACTTTTAGTAGTGGCACACTTTATTATCGATTTTTGGTGGGTAGTCCTGTTGATGCTTGGTCTTATTGCTTTCTTGACCACCCGCTGGGCACGCACCGGCCCGGGCAAGCAAGTGGTGGATAGACTCAAGATGCATGTCTGGCCAGTAGGCCCTTTATTTATGAAGATGTATATGGCTCGTTTTGCACGCACCGGCAGTACCCTAGTATCCAGCGGTGTGCCGTTAATCCAAACATTAGAGATCACTGCCAGTGCCGTTAACAACGTAGTTATTGAAGCTTCTATTCAAAAGGCTCTCGAAAAGGTAAAGACCGGTAAGGCTCTCTCCGAATCGTTATCCAATGACCCCAATTTCCTAGAGTTAGTACCAAACATGTTGCGTATTGGTGAGCAATCCGGTTCGCTCGAGCAAATGCTCACCAAAACAGCCGATTATTACGAAAAAGAGGTTGACGATCAGGTCAAAACAATCTCGACTATTATTGAACCAGTGCTCATGGTCGTTCTGGGTGTCGTGGCCTTCTTGGTGGTGGCTGCCGTGCTACTTCCAATTTATGGTCTGGCTGGCCAGACGTTCATTCAGGGTGCGCCCCAATAGTATCCATAATGACATCTTATGATGGATCAAGCTGGGGGTAACCCTATTGATTTTATACGTAAGCATAAGTATTATGCAGTCATAAGCATTAACTAAATCAACAAGGGGGCATCTCGGACATGCTAGCAAATATACGTAACCGTAAAGAAAAGGGTTTCACCATTATCGAAATCCTGATCGTCCTGGCTATCGCGGGACTTATCTTGTTGGTTGTGTTCCTGGCGGTACCTGCTTTGCAGCGCAATGCCCGTAACACCCAACGACGCGAAGATGTTGGCAACATCTTAAGCGGTGTACAAGAATACGTCAGCAATAATGGCGGTAATTTGCCAGCGTCAGTCGCTGTATCTGGTGGTACATTGACTATTGGCGCGAGCGGAAGTAACCAGGTGCCTGTTAACTTGGGCTATTACAATGGCTCATCGAGCGTTACGCTTCAGGCCGCTGCATCAGGCGTGACGAATGGTGACGACGTTAACTCGGTCAAACTCATTACCGCTGCAGTTTGTAGCACAACTACCGTTGGTGATGGTACCACGACTGGTGCCAGTAGCCGTAGTATAGTTGCTCTCTATAAGAATGAGCCAAGCGCTAAGCTTTGCCAGGCTTCCTAGAAGAGTTTTACTCGAATACGCAGAAGAGCCCCGAAAGGGGCTCTTTGCTATGGTACGATAACTAAATGATCGTGCTGTTGCTTATACTGCTTGGCCTGTGTCTTGGCAGCTTCGTGAATGCCTTTGTCTGGCGGTTGCACGAGGGCAAGGATTGGGTTAAGGGGCGTAGCGAATGTCCCGAGTGTCATCATGAGTTGGCTCCCAAAGACTTGGTGCCCGTCGCCAGTTGGTTGTGGCTACGCGGCAAATGTCGTTACTGTGGTAAGGCTATAGCAGACAGCCCGCTCGTGGAGCTCGCAGTACCTGGGCTTTTTGTATTGTCCTACTTTTTCTGGCCAATGGAGCTAACGGGTGAGGGATTATTTTTGTTTGGGCTTTGGCTGGTGTTTATTGTCGGTTTTGTGGCCCTAGCGCTGTACGATATCCGTTGGTTCTTATTGCCCGACAAAATAGTCTTTCCGCTGCTTGGTCTGGCCATCTTCCAGGTACTCGCGCTACCTATTTTGTTTGATGCTTCGTGGACGGGATTACTCGGTTCGGCAGTTGGCGCGCTGGTGCTCAGTGGTTTTTTTCTTGTGTTGTACCTCGTTTCGAATGGTCGGTGGATTGGCTTCGGCGATGTAAAGCTGGGGATCGTGCTGGGTTTACTAGCTGGCGGCGCGTTCGAAGCCATGCTGCTTTTATTACTAGCGTCTGTGTTAGGCATGTGTATTGCTCTCCCACTCTTAATGACTGGTAAGGCTCGGCGGGGCAGTCATTTGCCCTTCGGCCCGTTGTTACTCGCGGCTACAGTTGTAGTTGTGTTATGGGGCTCAGCAGTTATTGACTGGTATACCAGTCAATTATTTTTCTAGTCAATCCATCGCTCGGCCCCAACAGGCTTATGCTATACTTGGGGTTATGAAGGGTGGCCTGGGAGCCAATCATCACTGTTCTGATGCTCCGAGAAATCTCGGCTTTACTATTCTTGAGGTCCTGATTGTGCTGGCAGTTACTGGTGTTTTGTTTGTCAGCGCAGCCTACTTAGTAGCCGGCAAGCAGAATCAGACCGCCTTTAGTCAGGCAATTCGGGAGGTGCAGTCGCAGATCCAGCAAGTAATTAACGAAGTGGCGGTTGGTTTTTATCCTAACCCCGGAAACTTTCAATGTACAGCCGGTGCGAGTGGTCCCAATATCATTGCCGGCGCCGCGGAACAGGGAGCCAATAGTGGTTGTATCTTTGTTGGTAAAGCTATGCAGTTCCAGGTAGCCAGTACTAGCCCCGAGCGATTTGCGACCCATGTGATCGCTGGTCTTAGGCAAGGTGGGACGGGGAATACCGAATCTACCAGCTTGGCCGAGACCAAGCCCAAGGTGGTTGCCCCGTCAACTGCGCAACCAGCTATCCCGAGCGCCACATCGACTGCCTCTTTACAGAATGGTCTAACTACCGCTTGGATGCGCTATAGCGTCGGTGGGCCGGCCCAGAATATTGGTACCGTAGCGTTTACGAGCAGTCTTGCGCCGCCGTCGAGTGCTGGTGTGGTATCGGGGGCCCAGCAGGTTAATCTGGTACCAATCAGTACAAGTGCCCTGAACCAAACACAGCTGCAGTCTGTTGATGCCATCAATGCCAATCTAGCCACGAGTCCGATGAATCCCTCGGGTGGCGTAACCATCTGTTTTGCGAGTGGCGGGACCAATCAGTCGGGCCTTATTACGATAGGCAGTAACAATCGTCAGTTATCGGTTAAGTTAGACATTAAGACGGGTTTGTCATGCGCATAAAGATGCCTGGGCTTGGTCAAGAGCGTGGAGACACAATCGTCGAGGTGCTTATTGCAATTGCCGTCATTGGCACTGTGCTTGGAGGCGCCTATGTAACGAGCAATCGTAGTCTGGCTGCAACACGTGCCGCCCAAGAACGGGGCAATGCGCTTAAGGTAGCGGAGTCGCAGATGGAACAGATTAAAAGTTTGGCTAAAACAGCACCGGCAACCTTATTTGCAGTTAGTGGGGCATTCTGTGTCGCCTCTGTTAATCCGGTTAGTTTGCCAGTTGCTACGAATGCTGCTTGCAAGGTCGATGGGAATGGCACGCCTACAACGGTCGATCCTCAATACAGTATATCGATAACACGTGTGCCTTTTGCCACTGGTCAAACATTTACCCTCACCAACCAGTGGACCGACGCCGGTGGTGATATAACTGATAATTTGCGGATGATATACAGAGTCTATGATTAAGCGTCGTCATGCCACATCGAGTGGTTTTACCATTATAGAGCTGCTAGTTGCTACGGCAGTGTTTTCTGTCGTGTTGCTCGTTCTAGCTGCTGGTGTGTTGCAGATCTCCCGGATGTACTACAAGGGACTGACGGAGGCCAATACCCAAAACGTTGCCCGGAGTATTACCGACGTTATCTCGCAGTCTATCCAATTTGGGGGCGGTGATGTTACCACCACTGCTGCTAGTCCGGCGCCCGGGAGTTTGAATGCTTTTTGCGTTGGCAATCAGCAGTTTAGCTTTACGCCTGGTTATCAGTTGGTAGATAACCCAGATCCATCAAAATTCCAGACGTATCATGCGCTGGTGGTTACTACCAAAGCGGGTTGCCCGGGGCAGGCGCCACAGGATGTGCGCCAGCCGACTGTCACCGGTCGGGAGCTACTAGATACCAACATGCGTTTGTCTAAACTCGGGGTTACCAACCTGGGCGGTAACCTTTATAGGGTAGATGTTCGTGTGGTGTATGGCGATGACGATTTGCTCAAAAACCCAACAGCTAACAATAGCAGTTGCATCAACGCTTCGGCCGGTACGCAATTTTGCTCGGTGTCCGACCTTAGCACCGTCGTTACAAAAAGAGTAGAATAAAGTAAACATGAGTGGAATGTATAATCAATCCAACCGGCATCCTGCCCGTCAAGCTGGGATAGTTTCTATCATGCTAACTCTGGTTATGATGTTGGTTATCAGTCTCATTGTTCTAGGTTTTGCTCAAATCTCTCGCCGGAATCAACGCCAATCTTTGGATCGTCAGTTAAGTACCCAGGCTTTTTATGCTGCCGAAACTGGCGTCAATGATGCACGCGAGTTAATAGTCAATGCTATTGCCGCCGCACAAGCCGTACCCCCCAAGCCGGACTGCACACCCGGTGCTGGTGCTACGGCCACCTTTTATAACACATTGACCACCGGTGCGACACTCGACGCTGCTAACAGCGTTAAATATACCTGTGTTATCGTCGACCCCACTCCCACTACACTCAGCTACGCTGTGGGGTTAACGAGTACGATTATTCCGGTCATTTCTACGACTGCCAATATCACCAATATAAGGTTAGAGTTTAAGAGCACCGATGCCACGGCCACACCTACTGTTGGTTGTCCGATCACCGCTAGTGGCGTTTTTTCCAGCACAACCAGCTGGGCCTGTGGGTATGGTGTGCTGCGCCTAGACATCGTACCGACGGCCGGTAGCGCTTTAACCATGGCCGGGCTCCAAAGCACCACCAAGACTACCTTTTTGGTCCCATTTAGCTCAGGTGGAGCTACTACGTTAGATAATGCCAGTTGGAACAATCGTCTGGGTACGCAATGCACGAACACGAGCTGCATCCTTACCATCACCGGCTTGAACAGTAGTCAATACCACATGCGTATAAGTGCGGTTTATAAAGGCATGTCGCTACTCGTCAGTGCCACTGATTCAACTGGTGCAAGCCTGTCCTTGTCCGGTGCGCAGGCTATCATCGATGCGACTGGCAAAGCGCAGGATGTACTGCGCCGTATACAGGTACATGTTCCACTCACTGCATCTAGCCAGAATCTCCTCAGCGACTACGCTCTGCAAAGTAATGATTCATTCTGCAAACGTTTTTCGGTTATGACTGGCTACTATAATAGCAGTGTACCTGGTGGATCACCCACCGGACAAATACTGTGTCGACCGTAAGATAAGGTTACTCTTTATGGCCGTGAAAACGTTCGTGGATTTGTTTTAGGTGGGGGTCGGTTATATGGGTGTAAATTTGTGTTGTGGCTATATTGCTATGGCCTAACATCGCCTGGACCGAACGCAGGTCCGCGCCGTTCATCAGTAAATCGGTAGCAAACGAGTGTCGCAAAGTGTGCGGGCTGACTCGCTTGGTTATACCTGCCAGCAAGGCATAACGGCCAACCAGTCGTTGTACACTTCTGGCGGTTAGTCGATGATAATTACCACTCAGGTCCACTTGCTTATTACCACTGTAACGTACAAATAGGGGTTTGGTGTTATCCTGTCGTTTGTCTAAATAACGCTCAAGCCATTCCGCAGCCGCGGGGCTAATAAAGATTGGTCGATCTTTTTGCCCTTTACCGCGTACCGTAAATTCGCGTCGCTTGAGGTTAATATGATCGCGGTCAAGGCCCACTAGCTCCGAAACACGCAATCCGCTAGAGAACAATAGCTCCAATATGGCTCGATCGCGTAACCCTACCACGGTAGTAGTGTCGGGTTGTTTAAGCAGGCGCTCCAGTTCTTGTTCGTTTAAAAAGGTTACTTGTTTACGAGTGGTGTGTGCCAGTTCAATTTTATCGGCGGATAAGGCTGGAATATTTTGTTTGGCGCAAAATTTTAAAAAACTGCGCAGAGCAATTAAGTGATAGTTCTGGGTGGTCTTTTGTAATTCGTCAGATACATTAGTACCCAGACGATTAAGCCACAGCCGCCATTTACGGATTAGCTCAGCGTCGATACCTTTGACCTGTAAATCCTCGCCGGCAAAATCAACCAGTCGCGTTAGATAATGATCATAATTAGCGATGGTTTTTTGCGAGCGGTTTTGTTCAACCTCTAGATATTCCAGAAAATCGGTTTTTACTTTGACGAATAGGCTCATGGTTTGTATTATCACACATCTACTCCCAAGGGAATAATGGCTTTGCCCAAGTGGTCCACCTCTGATACAATATAAAAAATAAGTAAGGAAAAAGTTTTGTCTATGAGTGATTTACACCCAGCGTTGCACCCTATCAAATTCCAGAGGACGTTTTGTATGATCAAACCCGACGGTGTGATGCGTGGATTGATAGGTGACATTATCCACCGTATCGAGAAGTCTGGACTAAAAGTCGTCGCTCTAAAAATGATTCAGGCCGACGAACAGACTGCCGCTAAGCACTATCCAACAAGCGACGAGGCTTGGGTAGCACGTCTTGGCGAGAAGAGTCTCAGTGGGTTCGAAAATCTGGGTGTGACCGCCCTCGAGGTCCTGGGCAGTGACGACAAAGTCGTTATTGGCAAGGATGTCGTTCGTAGCCTGGTAGGCTATTTAACTTCTGGGCCGATTGTTTGCATGGTGGTTGAAGGTATGCAGGCCATTGACATGGTACGCAAAATTGCCGGCCACACTCTGCCATTTAAGGCCGACATCGGCACCATACGTGGCGACTACTCAGTTGATAGCCCGGCCATTGCCAATGCCGAGAAGCGTCCTATACATAACTTATTCCACGCCAGCGAAAACACTACCGAAGCTGCGCAAGAGATTAAGCTTTGGTTTGGCGAAGACAAAATCACCGCCTACCAACGATCCGACGAAAACGCCATGTACGGCGCGTAGCCTAATAATTTGCATTCGGTTGGTGGGTGGCGGTAAGCTGGGGTCATGTCGTTGGTCCGGTAGTTCAATGGATAGAACACCACCGTCCTAAGGTGGGTGTTGGGGGTTCGATTCCCTCCCGGGCCACCAATCTGGATATGATCAACAAGGCTGCCCTCACACTATTTCGTACAACCGCCCAGGGTGGGGAGCTCTTATTCGTACGTCCCGTAGGCAAGTCATTGTTTGTGCTCCCTGGCGGCAAGCAAGAACCCGGCGAAGCAATGGAACAGGCGCTCAAGAGGGAACTTTTAGAAGAATTAGGGCTAAAACTGCAGGATATTAAAAAATTAGGCAACGTCCGGGGTAAAACTCCGGACGGTCGCGCGCTTACCATGTACCTATTTACAGCAATACCTATGTCTGAACCTCAGCCTCAGGAGGGTGACATCGAAGAATTAGCCTGGCTATCTAAAACTGCGGTATTAGCCCGGGGCGATCAAATGACCCCTATGACTCTTACCCAGGTGGTGCCATTTTTAGATAAACTCGGCCTATGGTGATGTTACTTGCCAAGCTTTTTTGCCGGAAAAGATATAAAATAGAACCAATATATGCCTCACAAGTATTTCGAAGATCAATTTGATGACGAAGAAGTGCTCTTTGTCTTCAGAAAACATCCGATAGTTATGCGTCGGGGGTTTATCTTGGCAATGCTGGCAATTTTACTGGGTACGGTGCCGGCCCTGTTTAAGCCAGAATATTCGGTTTATTTTATTGGCCTAGCCTGCGGCTTTGCTGTCGGCGTAGTATTGTTTTTGCCAGCGTGGATAAACTGGCATTTTAGCGTTTTTATCGTCACCGATCAGCGACTAATTCAGATCACGCAAAAAGGTCTATTTAGCCGGAGCGTTGTCGATATGGGGCTTGGCCAGATTCAGATGATTAATTATCAAGTTTCGGGTCTTATCCAGACAATGCTTGGTTTTGGCACGATTATGATGCAAACCTACGTAGGCGACTTGGTGATCCACGAGATCCCTCATCCGGCCGCCATTCAGAAGAAGTTACTCGAGGTGCTGCGCAAGCAGGGTGTTTCCGTTTCAGCTCCTTTTGCTAAAAATACTGAGGCTAAGCAGGCTGAAGATACACTAGAGGCAGAAGAAAATGAAGCATAAAATCAAACGTCTTATTGCCAAGCGTCCTTTTCGTCGCAAGCAGGCGCCCGAAGAGTCCCTAGAACAGGCAATTCAAAATATTCCACGTATCACCAACGAAACGGTCGCCGAACACCGGGAGGAGGTACTCTCTACCGCCCGCAAGTTCATCTATCCCTTGCAGCATTCAGCGCGGCGTATCGTATCTATTTCTTCGGCTATCTTTGTGGGCGTGGCTGTTATTTTTGTGAGTATTTGTTTGCTTGCGCTCTACAAGTTCGACACTACTTCAACCTTCATGTACCGAGTAACCCAGGTTATTCCATTCCCAGTTGCCAAGGCCGGCCCTCACCTGGTCGCCTACGAAAATTATCTATTCGAGCTTCGGCACTACATTCATTTTTATCAGACCCAGCAGAAGGTGGATTTTGATAGCGAATCCGGCAAACAACAACTAGACGACTTTAGAAAGCTAGCATTGCAGTCGGTAGTGAATGACGCGTATGTCAAACAGCTGGCTAAGGAGCACAAAATATCAGTCAGCGATAAGGAGTTGCGCGCTCAGGTTGAGTTACTGCGCAGCCAAAACCGGCTAGGGAGCAGCGATGAAGTCTTCGAGGATGTGCTGAAAGAATTCTGGGGCTGGTCAATTAGCGATTTTGAGCGGGAGCTCAAACAACAAATGTTGGCCCAAAAGGTTGTCTCGGCACTAGATACTGACACCCAGGCCCGGGCCCAAAGTGTGCTTGCCCAGGCGCAAGCAGGCGCCGATTTTGCCGGCCTGGCCAAGCAGTATTCGGACGATTTAAGCACCCGCGACGCTGGCGGTGATTACGGTATAGCTATCGACAAAAATAATCGGGACCTTAGTCCGCAAGTCGTTGATGCCTTATTTAGACTGCAGCCGGGGCAGGTCGGTATTGTAGAAACACCCTTAGGCCTAGAAATTTTAAGAGTTAACGAGCTACAGGGCAGTAGCGTTAGGGCATCGCATATTTTCTTTGCCTTCAAGCCTATCAGTACTTATTTAGATCCGCTCAAAAACGCAGACAAGCCGCTCTATTTTATCCACCCTTAGCCCGCATTGCTTTAGCGGGCGACGTTTAGTATAATTACCCCTGTTATCTCGCGCAGGCCTTATGTGCACGTTCCGACGTGGGCTCGTAGTGAAGCTGGCCTATCACGCCTCCCTGTCACGGAGGAGATCGCCGGTTCGAATCCGGTCGGGCCCGCCAATATAAAAGACCCACAATTTGTGGGTCTTTTATATTGGGCAGACTCCGTCTGCGATTTGAACTGGCGATAGCACAGGCAAAGCCTGGGCGTAATCGCCAGTTCGGTCGTTAGTCTAATGCCCGAGCGAAGCGCGGCGCATAGATTAACGTGCGCTATCCGGTCGGGCAAACAGGAATGCTTATGGTTGCATAAAATGGAGCTAGGTTTTACTATAAAGGTAACCGGTACCCTTGAAAAACGTTTTTCAAAGAAGTGAACCCCGCCTTAAAAAGCGGGGTTCTGTCGTGTTAGCCATCTACGAAGTGCGCTGCCATCATATGCGGCTAACATTTAGCGCGGAGGATTGATATGAACTGCCGAGCGATTGGCGGCTAGGCCAACTGCCTTACAAAACGTAGCAATTGCGTCTTTGACACCAGCTTCACTATTAAAGCCGCCGCTCGAACCGACAATACGGTGATTGGCTGCTTGCAAGTGCCAGTACCATTGGGTACCAGTCTGCCAGTATTCAAAGCGCGGGTATTCAACTTGGTTCATATGCGAACTCCAGTGGAAACGCAAACGCGTCGAGTTCGACCACACTCTGTTAATTGTTAATATACGGCGCTTAACAGCGCTTAAGCACCCATTGCAACGGCCATCTGATATGGCGGTTTTGAGGAGGCTCAACTAGAAAGCGCTACCAGGGATAATACTGGTAACGATGCCCTGGATTTGGAAGTCGTCGTGAAGAACGATCGGCTTTATGGTTTTGTCCGAGGAGTGAGGCCGTAGCACTACCGATCCATCGCCAGGAATAAACTCTTTAACAGTCGCTTCATCGTCAATAAGCGCGACAATTAACTGGCCTCGATCTGCACTATCTTGCTGCTTCACGAGTACAAAGTCGCCATCCTGAATACCTTTTTGGTCCATGGATTTGCCTTTGACTCTGAGTAGGAAGTGGCGAGATGCACCTTTAACCAGTCTGCTGTCGACGGGGATCATAGCTTCTACGTTTTCCTCGGCCAAGATAGGTACTCCGGCGGCTACTGTACCAACAAGAGGTACATTAACAGTCGTGGGGTTATCTTGCTCGGAGATTACGTCTCTGCGCAGCGATAGCTTACCGTCGGCGCGGCGAACTAGCAGCTCCAAATCAATGAGCTTCTTGATAATGAAGTCAGCCGAGCGCGGAGAACTCATTCCAAGGAAACGCATCACCTCTCTGACGGAGGGGGCATTGCTGTAATGTACAAGCTGGTTGCGTATAAACCGATACGCCTTCAGCTCATTCTCGTTTAATTGATGAACAGTTGAATTTTGCATCATCATACACTATTATACAGTAGCGTACCGATAAATGCAATAAGGATTACCGCAATGGGCAATATAGCCAAAATACAAAAGGGTTACGTCGAGCTTCTTGAAAGTTATCTGCACCCCCTTGGCAAAGAGGCGCTGGTAGACCACATCAGATCTAGTAATCGCTATGCCTCCCTCCCGTATCTGTCTGATATGCTGCTCGCTTATTACGAGTCTCTGCCGCAAGATATAGCGGACTACTGGCGGAGCCACGCAAAGGAGCTAAGGGAAGAGATCACTTCACAGGATACGCTCAAATTGTGCTACTCGGGTGATCTCTCGCCAAGCAATGCCTCAGGCCTGGTTAATCGTCTGGGTATGTACGTCGACACTATGCTGATACCGGACCCTGTTTTTAATATCACCCAACAGCTCAACCAAGTCAGCCAGCGTAAGTTTTACCTTCGCTCGGTTATCAGACACTCTTTAAATATCGTTAGGCTGAAGCCGTTGCTCGAGGCTCAGCTAGATAGCCCGATTGCCGTCATTTACCCCTCGACAACTATTTATGACCCGGTCTTTCGAGAGCAAGCACGGAAAGAGGCGCTAAAGAACACAGTAAGTTACCTGAACCAGACATTCAATTTTGGGCTCAAAGACACCGAGGATCCCTTTGAAGTAATGAACACATTCAAGAAGCCCGAAGACTTAGTGAAGGCGCTGGCCAGAACAGATACTTTAATACCAGATCTTACGAACCCGACAATCCCAGAGGGCTTCAAAGATTTTTATGAGGATGGCAGGCGCATGTATTCAGCGCCATACTCGAAAGTCAACGCTGGCTACGCATTATGCGTCTACGTCTTCGGGAGGCTTATGAGCTTCCATGACCATTTCGCAAACTGTAAGCAGTTTGGAGCCGAACCTATTTACGACTCGCCTAATTCATGGAAGATGTTTACCTGGTTCCTGGATGACGTATTCCCGCAGGGTAACGTTTTGACAAATGAGGGTTTAGTCGCCAACTCCATCGGTGTTAACGATCCACACTGGATTGGAAAGTTGACTGACGAGAAGCTAGTAGAAGCCCGCGCCAACGGTGACTTGCGTGAGATAAGGCAGGTACTCACGAATGGTATAACACGTATGAAGTATTCACCTTCAAAGGACCTGGATGTAGTGACCGCGAAGGTCCAAGCGAACCTTAAGGAGGCTTTTAGCGACCATCAAAAGCGGCTGAAAGATATAGACAAGACCCTGCGACGAAAGTACCTCCTGGACTATCCGCTCATGGTCGCAGGTAGTTTGATTGGTTATATACCGCACTCGATGGCGATTGCTGCATCAGTTCCATTTACGCTTGCTGGTTGGGGCGGGCTCTATCGCGATTCAAAGAAGATAAATGATTCGAAAGCCGAAGGGCGATTGATTGGGATGATGTATGACACAGCCGACTGACGAGCAGAGAGCGCAGGAGCTCGCACAAGAAGTTTTTAGCAAGTGCTTCCTGGTGATGCTCGCACATGTGCAGCGACGAATTGCACAAGACCCTGAATATGAGGAGCCGCGATTCCTACGGGCTTTTCTTATGGCTTTTGAGGCCGTTCATAAGCCCGACGCCAAAGACGGGCAGAACTATATGGGGGTGTCCACATCGGAGAATCCGGCTGAGGCTTATGCGGTCGTACTCGGGAAGCGCGGTAGCGGCATTGAGATCCTGGAACTGAAAGACATCGTACGAAATAAGACTGTCGGTGAAAGAGAAATTATGCGCCTAATGCAAATGTCGATCCTGCTGGATAACATACCGGCCGAGAGCGTCGAATGGGCCAGGACGCTTGAGATACTCAACGGTTCGGTACCCGGCATACGCGTCGTAAAGTTTCCTAATAATCAATGGAAGAAATATCGCACGAAGTTTATCGCTGAAATATGGGCCGGTAAGCTGCCTCGGGTAAACTCAAACGACCCAGAGGTTCAGAGGCTTAGATCGGCTGCCTCATTTGCTGACGTCCCACAGCACTTCAGATCTTACGTTGGCGCCCTCTATGCCTCTGAAAAGTATCCGGGTGGGAAGACTATGAGCATAACATCTCCCGATAAGACCGTCGACAAGAAGAGAATATTCGAGATAGCCAAGGAACTAATTTACGGCTATGGAGCCGAATATATGGATCCTATGGACTTACCTGAAAGCAAGTAGGGACTTAAGTCCGAAAGGTTTGTTTTTGTTATGATTAAACCATGAAGTTACAAGTAGGCGTAAAAGTAGTCATAAAAAATCATAGTGGCCTATATTTGTTGATTCAACGTAGCCAGCCCTTATCCGATGGGACTGAATGGGATATCCCAGGTGGTAGAATTGATCCTTCCGAAAGTTTAGAGGATGCACTCATGAGGGAGGTGCTTGAAGAGGTGAGCATAAGGCTCGACGGCCCAGCAAAGCTCGTTCGAGCGCAAGATATTTTTGTACCAAGCGCGGACCTGCATGTTGTGCGACTCACATATATCACAGTGTTAGAGCATGACATTACGCTCGGCGACGAACACAAGAGCTTTCGTTGGGTTACCAGACAGGATGCCTTGGCCCTCAATCTAGATCCATACCTACGTGAAGTGCTAGAGAATAATTAGTCCCATGTTTAACAAAGATCTACAGACTCAGATCGATTATTTAGAAAAAACGCTGGCAAAAAGTAAGGTGGTAAGCAGTGTACTAAAATTAGCTCCAAGGCTCGGCATGCCAAATTGGTATCTTGGGGCAGGGGTGGTTGCGCAAACAGTTTGGAACGAACTACATGGCCTGCCGCTCGAGCATGGAATCAAAGATTGCGATCTTGTGTACTTCGATACCGACATTAGCGCTCGGGCACAGGACCGGTTCATACAAAAAGCAAAGAAGCTGTTTGTGGCTCTGCCCATAGAAGTGGATGTCACTAATGAAGCACGCGTCCATCTTTGGTATAAAGAGGAAGTAGGCAAGGATATCGAGCCGTATACTTCAACTGAAGATGCAATTAATACTTGGCCAACAACCGCTAGCGCCGTCGGCGTTCGCTACGAAGGCAAGGTGTTTGTTGTGTATGCGCCCTGTGGGCTTAACGACATGATGGGTTTAATAATACGTCCCAACAAAGGGCTCATAACTCGCGAAGTGTACGAGAAAAAGGTGAGACGTTGGCGAGAGACCTGGCCTAAGCTAAAGGCTATTTCGTGGGGCGAATAGAGCAGAAATGTGTTCAGATAAAAATGCCGACATGTCGGATACGCAGTCCGTATATAATATGTGTTCAGGTTTAAGATTAGGACTGTTTGTCGAGATTATTTTTCCATTAATCCCTGGATACATGTGCTTGAACACTAAACTTATATTTTTGTCGGTAGGGCGGTAGAGACATAGCAACAGCGAGATCCAGATACGATCCCATCTGTTATAATACACATCGTCCGCCACCTTAGCTCAGTTGGCTAGAGCACCGCTTTCGTAAAGCGGGGGTCCGGGGTTCGAATCCCCGAGGTGGCTCCAAAAATTGGGAGACGCTTCGCTTACCCAGACAAACAGTCCACTGGACTATTTTGGGTCAAATCCGATAGGCGCTCCACAATTTTACAAACCAAGCCGCAGGCTGTTTGTAAAATTGAGAGGAGAAGCATAGCAGTAGGTCGAAGTTTTTGCCCTAAAGGCAAAACGAGACTTATGCGTAAGCTTCGACGAGCGAGTATAGTACAGTGGTAGTATGCTAGCTTCCCAAGCTAGAGATGCGGGTTCGATTCCCGCTACTCGCACCAAAACTTTTCAGAGATTTCAGGCGCGTGCATCGCTATCTATAATAAGCAGTGAGTTCGATAGCTGAGCTATAATAGTTTCAACATGACGACACGAACATTTATAGCAAAAATCTATGCCTTTAGATTTTTTGACGACTTCATTTTAATCTATCCGCTCTATGCGGTAATGTTTTCAGACTACAGGTTGTCGGTTTTTCAAATTTCCGTGCTGTTCTTCGCCTGGTCATTGACGGCATTCGTGCTGGAAATCCCGAGCGGCGTATTGGCAGATAAATACTCGCGCAAATACATTCTTATAATTGCCCAAGCTCTTCGTGCTATTGGGTATGGGCTCTGGTTATTCTTTCCTGGCTTTTGGGGTTTTCTGCTTGGATTTGTACTTTGGGGAATCAAAAGCGCACTCACGTCCGGTACGTTTGAGGCATTGGTATACGACGAGCTAAAACAGTCCGAAGAGCAGCGCCGCTATGCAAAAATTATTGGGCGGGCTGAGAGCCTTGGCTTAATAGCCATAGTCTTGGCCGAATTATCCGCCTCCGCTCTGAGCCACAACGGCTATACTTTGATACTGTGGTTGAGTATCGCCGCTGTTATTTTGTCTGGCCTATCCATCGCGCTGCTACCAAGTGCAAAAAAGATCGAGTCCACCGAAGAAACAAACTATATGGCTCATCTTAAGCAGGGGCTTGCGCTGATTAAAAATAATTCATTGATTTTGAAACTGGTTCTATTCTCGGGGCTTGGTCTATCGGTTGGGGCAGTCGATGAATTCTACGGCCTTTTCTTTAAAGACCTTGGATTGAACAACGCGCAGATTAGCCTATGGATCGCGGTTGGAAGCGCGGCGGGCATTGCGGGAAGTCTCGTTGCCTACAGGTTCGAAAAAATATCAACCAACAAATTAGTAGGGTCTCTCGTTATTTTAGGCGGCGTGTTGCTCGTAGCCAGTCTATCCAAAGTACCGATTGCGCCGATTGCCATTGCTGTCTTTACTCTCTTGTATCAGCTTATAAAAGTGATTTTTGACGCAAAACTACAGCATGCAATTGAGGATAGAACACGAGCCACCGTTTTGTCCGTACAAGGATTTCTGTCTGAGACTGGGGCATTGAGTGTGTTCTTGCTGTTTGGGCTTATATCCCAGCTTTCCTCAAATGCCAGTGCGCTCGCCGTATTTGGAGTAAGCCTGGTCCTGCTTGCGCTGCTATACAAACTAACTACATTTAGACGTGTAGCACGTTAGGTCTGGCCCAGCCCAGTGCTTAACGCACCACTCTGGGTACCATCTCGACTAAATGTGGGCGCGGGCTTACAATACATACCAGCTATGCCAATATCCAAAAAGTATTTCCACGACAAGCTGATACTACTATTAATAAGTAGTAACATCTTTTTGGCATTTTTGTGTGTCGTGTTGGTTTTTTTGCGACTAGGGCTGGGGCAGGATAGTAGTGGTTACTTAGTTGAATACCGTTCCAACTTAGGTATTAGTGCATTTAAGACCGGAAGCATAGTCGACATCGTTAGTTTTGTAGCCTTTGCTATCTTGATTGCGGGCACCAGTATTATGCTCAGTATCCGTACATACCCGATTAGGCGCTTGTTGGCGTTGACCATTTTAGCATCAGGTATATTATTATTGGCGTTGGATATTATTGTCAGTAATGCACTTATGGTCCTACGGTAGATGACCGATATAGAAATCCCCTACGAACAAGATAGACATGGCTGGTATCGCTTTTTCGAAATCTTGCCAGGTATGCTTAGTTGGACATTCCTTTTTTTGCCCCTTATCCTAAGTCTGATCAATGTTACGGTAGCAGTGTTCTTTATATTGGCGTACGTTTTGATTTACCTTATACGAGCTGTTGCGGTGCTTGTCCGTACCATTGCCGGATACCGGACGATGCGCGAGCACGCCAAACTAGACTGGAACCAGCTACTCGACGAAATCGAATCTGGTGAAGTCACCGATCCGCATGCAGTGCGTCCGCAGTGGCATTATGACAATTTATTGCGCCTTGGTGCGAGCCGACCAATCGTCAAGCCAAGCGAATTGGTGCACGTTGTCATTATTGCCACCTATAATGAAGCCCGAGAAATAGTCGAGCCGACCATTCAGGCAATAGTAAACTCCGAATACGACACCAAACGGAATGTCATATTTATTTTGGCCTACGAGGCAAGGGGTGGTGAGCGGGTAGAAAAACAATCGCTCTCGCTGGTTGCCAAATACAAAAAGCGCTTCATGCATAGTTTCGCCATTAAACACCCCGATGGTGTACCCGGGGAAGTAATAGGCAAGGGCAGTAACATTACCTATGCTGGACGCGCCTTAGAGCAGTATGTGCGCGAGCATAAGATTGACCCCATGAAAGTGGTTGTTACTACGCTCGATGCGGACCATCGACCAGACAAAAAGTATTTATCGGCGCTTAGCTATTTATACTGTGCGGCACCCGATCCCTTAAAGGCTTCCTATCAACCACTCCAGATGTTTACTAACAATATTTGGGACGTACCGGCGCCAATGCGCGTGATCGCCACCGGTAATAATTTTTATTATATGATGCTTACCCAGCGCCCCCACCTAGAGCGGAATTTTGCCGCTCATGCTCAAGGTTTACAGGCACTTATAGACATGGACTTTTGGAGTATGCGTACGATTGTCGAAGATGGGCATCATTTTTGGCGTAGTTACTTCCACTTTGATGGGGATTACCGGGTATTTCCCCTCCTTATACCTGTCTACTGCGATGCAGTACTTTCTGATACGTACCCCAAAACTATTAAGGCCCAGTTTGTCCAACTGCGCCGTTGGACCTATGGCGCCTCCGATATTGCGTATATTGCCCGTATGGGTTTTATGAGAAAAAATAAAATCCCCCGACTAGCGGTTATGGCTAAGTTTTTCCGTACCCTAGAAGGGCATGTCACCTGGGCATCGGGTTCGCTCATTCTGGCCGGCGCCGCTTTTATTCCGGCACTGCTTAATCCAGAGAGCTTCGCCGCCAACCAGCTTCCAGTTACTATTAGCCGTATCCAAACTATTGGTGTGGCTGGACTGCTCGTGACTATGTTTATTAGTCTTAAAACTTTACCGCCACGCCCACTGCGCTATAAGAGGCACCGTACTATATTTATGGTCTTGCAATGGGCCTACCTGCCAATAACCACCATCGCGTACGGATCTTTTGCTGCTTTTTATTCCCAGACGCGTTTGATGTTTAAGAAATACCTAACTAAGTTCGACGTTACCCACAAAGCATTCAAGAAATAGTCTATCTTGATGGTGCGGGGTGGTGGGCTTTGTAGTGTGTGGCAGCAGCCCGGTCAAAATGTCTGAGGACGTGATGGGTAAGGATGATTATCCTATCCTTAGGTATTACGCCGCTCGCGCCGGCGCTTAGGGTTTTATCTATCACCGTCTGGGTTATAGCCGTTGCGTCTTCAATGGCGTTAGGGCGGTGAGAACAACTCGTATAGATACTCATAAACAAGCGATCCCTACTGAATGGCTGTAGCTCGCCGCCAGGACGTTGCTCGACCGTCATGGCAGTAGCAAGCTCCGGGCGTTCGATAGTCGTAAACACAGCCTCACAGGCCAGGCAGTGCCTGCGTCGCCAAATATAGTTGCTCCGTCTCTGATGACGCGTGTTTAACACCTTAGTCGTTTCGGATCGGCAATATATGCATTCCATGTCAACATATTGACATCACGCAGTTCAAAAAGCTAGTGGAAAACTAGAAAAATTCTGGGGAAGGGCATATAAAAGGACCCATACTCTGTAATCGAGAACGGGTCCTAGTTATATTGCTAATTATTTAGAAGCAAAAAAACGCGATCGGCGAATGCGGCTAGCCGACATTCTGGAAGAGGATGACAATTCCTCGTAGAACAGCTTGAAGTTATCAAGCGTGCTCGTTTTTTTAGCACTCACATATAAGCCTCTTAACCCGGTTATGATAACACAATGCTCTTTTTAGGTCAATAGTCGGTAAGGTGTTAGCGGTTATGTTTTGAGCCTTGTGTGTATGGTGGGCGATATAGGATTCGAACCTATGACCTTCGCAACGTCAATGCGACGCTCTAGCCAACTGAGCTAATCGCCCTCTTATATACACACGAACGACTCATGTAAAAGATACACTAGATTCTAGTGTAGGGCAATGCCTGAGTGAGCAAGGGGATCTATAAGGCTATATCACCGTATGAATAAATTGGCTTTTATCTTTCCACAGGTACTATTATAAAAAAGACAACAATAATGTACTAGCCGGATCGTACTATCATTGTTATAGTCGTATGTGCAGGTGAAGTTTTGCAGATGTGTTACAATACATATCGAGTTATGAAAGCGGCCCAACCAACCGCCGAGCTCCGTCGGCAGCCAAAGCGTACGTAACGCGCAGGCATGAGTGCCCGCCCATGGCGGGAAGTCCGGTGGAACCACCTAAATGTTGAGACTCATTTAGGCCCGAGACGCGCTATCGATTAAATACCATGCGAGAGTATTGAATCGGAACAGCGCGTCTTTTTCTATATAAAGAAGGGAGTCGTACAATGACAAGCCAAAAGATTGATCATCAAGCCCTCGGACATAGCCTGGCGCATTTGCTGGCAGCGGCGGTACTTGAACTATATCCAGACGCCAAGAATACCATCGGCCCTGCTATAGAGGATGGTTTTTATACCGATTTCGACATGCCCCAGCCTATTTCAGAAGAAGATCTTCCTAAAATCGAGCAGAAAATGCAGGAAATACTAAAAACCTGGACAACGTTTGAGCGCCACGACGCGACCCCAGAAGAAGCCCGAAAGCTATTCACTTGGAATCCATATAAGACAGAAATGATTGAGGATTTGGCCAAGAACAATGAACAGATTACCATCTACACCTCTGGCAAATTTGTCGATCTATGTCGAGGCGGACATATAGAAAACGCCCAAGATATTGACCCCCAAGCCTTCAAATTAACCAAAGTAAGTGGCGCCTACTGGCGTGCCGACCAAACGAAGCAACAATTGCAGCGTATATATGGTGTGGCTTTCGAGTCTGCCGAGGACTTAAAAAACTATCTGGCCATGCAAGAAGAAGCCAAGAAACGTGACCACCGTAAGCTTGGTCAAGAGCTCGACCTCTTTGTATTCTCTGACCTAGTCGGTGCGGGGCTGCCGCTCTTTACTCCAAGGGGTACAGTACTTCGACGGAAATTAGACGATTTTGTCCAGGAACTTCGTGATGAGTACGATTACCAAGAGGTGAATGTTCCCCACATCACCAAAAAGGATGCCTATATTGCCAGTGGTCACTGGAAAAAGTTCGAGCATGAGCTTTTTAGGATTACTACTAGAGAAGGTCATGAGTTCGCCATGAAGCCTATGAACTGTCCGCATCATACGCAAATTTATGCGTCGCGTTCACGTTCGTATAGGGATCTGCCCATACGTTATCGAGAAACTACGGCTTGCTATCGTGACGAGCAGACAGGCGAGCTTTCTGGACTAAGTCGGGTGAGGGCCTTTACCCAGGACGACGCCCACGTTTTTTGCCGTACAGCTCAGGTTGAGGAGGAGGCATTAAAGATATGGGATATTGTCGATCGTTTTTACGGTATTTTTAATTTCGAGCTTTCGGTGCGGCTTTCGTCACACGATCCTGCCAAGATGAGCGATTACTCTGGCAAGGAAGCGGATTGGAATAGTGCCGAAGCTCAACTCTTGTCGATCGTTAAAAATAAAGTGGGTGACAATTATGTCGACGGAGTAGGCGAAGCGGCTTTTTATGGCCCGAAAATCGACTTTATTGCCAAAGACGCCATTGGTCGCGAGCATCAGGTAGCCACCATCCAGGTTGATTTTAATCAGCCAGAGGGTTTTGACCTGACCTGTATTAACGAACAGGGCGAACACGAACGGATTATTATGGTTCACGCTGCAATTATGGGGTCGATTGACCGATTTCTATCGGTATATATCGAGCACGTTGCCGGTAAGTTTCCAATATGGCTGGCTCCAGAACAGATACGTGTCGTTACACTTAACCAAGAACGACCAATCGTCGATTTCGCTGCCGAGTTGGCTGTCAGAGCCAAGGAGCTGGGACTGCGCGTTACGATCGATAACGATAACGTTTCGGTAGGTAAAAAAATTCGTAACGCGGAAATGATGAAAGTACCATACACCGTAGTTATCGGCGAGAGAGAACTTGAGACAAAGGAGCTAAGCCCTCGTATCCGTAAAGACTTGGAAGTTAATGATCAACACCCGTCGCATACCGTTGAAGAATTTTTAAAAACCATCGCTCACGAAACCAAATCTCGTGTTGCGAAGACATCACTGTAAGCATGCCCAGAGTTGACGCGGCGTTTAAGAATCGGGTGTATGATCTAGTCGCTCAGATACCTCCAGGGAGGGTTATGACCTACGGCCAAATCGCCGCATTGTGCGGTGCCGCTTGGGCTGCCTGGGAAGTGGGTCAGATCGCTCATACGGGACCAAGTGGTTTGCCTTGGCAACGGGTCGTTAACAAGCAGGGTGGTCTAGCTGCAGGCTGGCCTAATGGTGGTCGTGCCGCCCATCGAACAGTGCTAGAGGCCGAGGGCGTTGCCGTATCAGATGACTTTATAGTAGATATTAATCAATTAGTATGGAATCCCAATCAGACCCAGCTCCTCTCGTAGTTATTGTTGGGCAGACAGCTTCAGGCAAGTCTTCTCTGGCCATCAATCTGGCGCAACGATTTAATGGCGAGATCGTCTGCGCCGATTCTCGTACTGTCTATCAGGGTATGGATATTGGGACTGCCAAACCTACCCCCGATGATCAGCTTAAAGTTCAGCATCATCTTATAGATATTGTGCAGCCAGACCATCTTTTTACTGCTAACGACTTTCAAAAGGCGGCCCAAACAGCTATCAAGGTTATACACAACAGGGGTAAACTGGCCGTTGTCGTGGGTGGCACCGGTCTATATATAGACTCAATTCTCTATGATTTTAGCTTTCGCAGGGGATCCACGAGCAATCGAGCCCAGTTAGAGACTCTATCTGTTGCACAATTACAGGCACTTATAAGTAGCCAAAATCTTGCTTTGCCCAAGAATGACCGTAACCCAAGACATCTTATTCGGGTTATTGAGTCAGGCGCTGTAGCCCATACGAGGCGGGAGTTGCGACCTAATACTCTGGTCATCGGTCTAGAAGTCGATAAAGATATGTTGGCCGAACGTATTGCCATACGAACCGATCATATGCTGAAGGCAGGACTCGAAAATGAAGTTAGACATTTGCGGGAGAAATATGGCTGGAACTGTCCAGCTCTGCAAACGATAGGTTATCAGGAGTTCAAAGATTATCTCGAAGGCCACATTTCCCTCGAGCAGGTTAGGGACGATATCATGCTACATACAAGGCAGTATGCGAAACGTCAAAAAACCTGGTTCAAACGCAATCCAGATATACAATGGATCTGTAAAACGGAAGATGCCGTAGACCTAGTTACAACGTTCTTGAACAAATCATATACGCCCTGAAAGCAAGTTTGCTACAATAAAAATATGGTTGAGCAATTGTTTGGGTCAAAAACGCGTGTAAAGTTGTTGCAGTTGTTCTATGGTAACCCTAACCGCTCATTCTACGTACGTGAGATTACCAGAAAAATCGACGAGCAAATCAACTCCGTTCGCCGAGAGCTCGCTAATCTTTTAAGCATTGGGATTATCGCTTCGGACAACACTAACCATCGTCTTTACTACGAAGTTAACCAGGACTATGAATACTACAAGCCACTCCTTGCTATCTTTGGCCAAAGCGGGGGAACGAAACCCGTCGCCAAAAAGTCCGCTGCCAAGCCCGATGAACCTGTAGCCACCGCAACCACCGAACAAGAGAGAATTAAGACTCTGGGCAATGTTGAGTTTGCCTTATATACTGGCCAGTTCACCAGAGATGAGTCCAGCGGTATCGACTTTTTGGTAGTTGGCGACGTTAATCAGCATGCTTTGCAGAAGTTTATTAGCGAGCTAGAGTCCCAGGAAGGCAAAGAGATACGTTATACGCATATGCCTAGCCAGGAATTCGGCTACCGTCGCCAGATCAAAGACCGCTTTATCGATACGGTACTTAATGCCAAGACGCAAGTGTTGATAGATAAAAACGGTATACTATAAAAGAGTCAGTCTGAGGAGGCTAGATGGACGTTCAATTTCATGGTGCAAACTGTATTACCCTGACGGTCAAACAGGCTCGATTTGTTGTTGACGATACTTTACATGACCTTGGTGCCAAGTCCATCACGAAAGAGGGCGATATAGTACTGTTTACTGGGCCTCATGGGGATCCCACAGCTCAGGTCGCCCTGTTGATCGATCAACCGGGAGAATATGAGGCTTCGGGAGTGTCTGTACATGGTATTGCTGCACGTTCTCATCTGGAAGCAGAGGGCAAAAAGGATGTCACAATGTATAAGATTATTACCGACGATTTAAATATCTTGGTAACTGGTCACATCTATCCCGAACTCAGCGATCAACAATTAGAAGCTATTGGTCGGGTAGATGTTATGTTCGTGCCTGTAGGTGGCAATGGGTACACACTAGATGGAGTCGGTGCCTTAAAGCTCATTAAAAAGGTTGAGCCCCGATTGGTTATACCTACACACTACGAAAATAGCAAACTGGCCTTTCCTGTACCTCAGCAAAGCCTAGAAGATGCCTTAAAGAATTTGGCAATGGAACCAAAAGAGCCGGTAGCTAAACTACGCCTTAAATCTGTCGATCTGGGCGATATTACCCAGTTGCAAGTACTCGAACAATAAGTTTTTGGTTTTACTTGGCAGAAGGGATCAGGCCCTTTTTCTTGAGGGTACGGATGGCCTGTGTGCTGATCTGCAAACGCACTTTTTTACCATTAATTAGAATAGTCTTTTTTTGCAGGTTCGGCTCCCACACCTTTTTGGTGTGGCGCTGAGAGAAGCTGACATTATTGCCAAACTGCTTGCCTTTGCCGGTGATGTCGCATACACGCATAGTGTTGTGGTTCCTCTGGATTCAATTGTCTATTCTAACTGTTTCGACCTCTTTAGTCAACAGATTAAACCCTAGGTAGAAAAGTCGTATATACTTAGGGACATGCTTTCAGATCTATCCGGTGTAGATATCGCCATAGTATTGGTCTCGCTGCTTATCTCTTTGGGTATTCACGAGGCGATGCATGCTTTTACAGCTCATAGTCTTGGCGATACCACTGCTGCTGAAGGAGGTAGGTTAACGCTTAACCCCTTAAAACACATAGATGTAATGACAACTATATTATTGCCTCTTGTGTTGATGTTGGCCCATTTGCCCCCAATTTTTATCGCCAAACCAGTACCATTTAACCCAGACAGAGTTAAATATGACGAGCTGGGGGCGGCCCTGATAGGTCTGGCTGGTCCTGTTTCTAACCTGGTCCTGGCAACGGTGGCGGCTCTTGTGATCCGCTTTGGCGGTTTTGCACTTCAGGATGAGGGGTTTGTCCATTTCTTGCTCATCTTCTTGCAGGTTAATGTTGGCCTATTTGTATTTAACATGATTCCATTCCCGCCATTAGACGGCTCGCGTTTACTGTATGCTTTTGCACCCGAGTCAGTCCAGAAGGTGATGCACCAGATTGAATCTGCCGGGTTGTTAGCTCTTTTGGCCTTTATTATTTTATTTGTACCACTTCTTGGGCCAGTCATCTCTAGTGTCAACGAGGCTATACTCGAGTTTTTGCTGTTGTAGCACTTCGGTGAGCAGAGAGTTATAATAGGTATGCTGGGTGCGGTCGAGCGAATGATTATCTGAATACTATTCGCATAGGGAGTCTAATACGGTTTGTGGCTGTGGCTACAAAATGAGGACACCCACCTGGATACCACCAGGTTAATCATGCCGATTTCACCCAGCCCTGAGAAACCTTGAAAGGTGTCTTCTGGGGCCCCGAAAATGCGTAGCATTTTAAGGGGAAGAGGAGCTGCCCCGAAGGCCTAGGTAGCAGGCAGGCAAACATTTAGTTTTGCCTGACAGCTTCCTAGGCTGGAGGAGGCAACGACGACGGGGTGTAGCGCAGTTGGTAGCGCGTACGGCTGGGGGCCGTGAGGTCGCAGGTTCGAGTCCTGTCACCCCGACCAAAGAAAAAGATTCAGACTGAAGTCTGGATCTTTTTCTTTTATCTGAGTCTCGGAGCTTGGTTCTGCGACAGGGATTTTGCGAAGCAAAATACCGTAGTCGCTGGTTCGTGGAGCGAGGACGCGCGCAGGAGTTTACTCCGAGCACGCCGCAGCGGAGAAGCGCGAAGCGCGCCAGTCCTGTCACTCGGATGCGCAGTCCCTTGACCTTATTTACTCGAGCCTTTAGAACAATAGGTAAGGTGGGAGAAAATAACTACAAAGGAGGAGTAATGAAAGAGCCAAAACGTCGGATATGGGTCCCCGAAGGCGTAACTACAAGGTTATTAGACGGTAAGCCTAAGACGGTGAGACGCCGAGGGTATTGGAAGTGGGTTTAGCGAGGTAACGACTTGGCCCATGCTATACTAGCCCCAGATGAAAATCCTAAAACTGGACCACAAATCGGCGACTGATGTCCTCGCCGGGAGTAAAACCTCTACCTGGCGCCTATATGACGACAAAGATTTGTCGGTCAATGATGACCTTGAGCTTTTAGACAAGGTAGATCCCGGCGATCCACAAACCTGGAAGGTGATTGGTATCGCGCATGTCGACAGCGTTGTTCAGAAGCGCCTTGGAGAAGTACAAGAGGCTGACTACCAGGGTCACGAACGTTATCCTTCCGAAGACGCAATGCTAGATTATTTTCGACGAATATACGGACAGCAGGTCGACCTAGGTACACCAATAAAAATTATTCGTTTTACTTTTATTCCTAAAGGTAAGAAACGTAGTAGTAAAGATAACAGTACAACGGTTGACCTATCCGAAGTTAAACTGTACGCCGATGGTGGCTCCAGAGGTAACCCGGGTCCATCGGCGAGTGGTTATGCCATTATGGATATGCAGGGCAATATTGTTGTAAAGAATGGGATCTATCTGGGAGTCACAACCAATAATCAGGCGGAATATCGGGCTTTAAAAAAAGGTCTAGAGGAAGCCCAGGCTATGAAGATAGGTCAGGTGCATGTCTACATGGATAGTTTATTGGTTGTGAATCAGATGCTGGGCATTTTTAAGGTAAAGAATCGCGATTTATGGCCCGTCCATACCGCTATTCGTGAGCTTTTACCTAGCTTTAAGCGAGTAACCTTTACGCACATACCACGCGAGTTAAACAAAGTCGCTGACGAACAGGTCAATATTACCCTCGACGCACAAACGAAGCAGTAGATCCCTTATTTTATTTTTTTACATAAGTGGTATAATAACTATTAGGCCAGATAATCGGCTGATCGCCGTTCGAAGCTTTATGCGAAGGATGGAGGAAAGTCCGGGCAGCGAAGGGAATGGCAGTTGCTAACGGCAACCGGGGGTAACCCTAGGGAAAGTGCCACAGAAACGATACCGCCACCAGTGCACGCATCGGTGGTAAGGGTGAAACGAGTGTCTCGGCTTGCCGAGATAGGAGTCCGGCGCTGGTGCGCCAACTTCTAGGGTAAAAGCCCACAATTTACAGCGGTGACGTTGTAAAAAGGTAAACCCTGCCTGCTGCAAGGAGACGAGCTCATATATGGTTCCCGCCAGAGCACGTCGTTATAACCCGCATGAGTCTGGGAGTAATCGCAGACCTAGATAGATGATCGGCTAAAACAGAACCCGGCTTACGGATCATCTGGCTCATAGAATACAAAAACACCTCCGAATACGGAGGTGTTTTCTTTTGTGTGCAGGTTATTTATGTATCTTGTGATGTCTTGACGACCGCCTCGAAGGCTTTAGGCTCGTTTACGGCTAGTTCGCTTAAGATTTTGCGGTCTAGGGATATGTTGGCCTTTTTGAGGTTGGCGATTAGCTTGCTGTACGTTGTGCCATGTAGACGTGCGGCTGCATTAATACGCGCATTCCAAAGCTCACGAAAGGTCCGCTTGCGATTCTTGCGGTCGCGAGTGGCGAATTGCAGGGCCTTGGTTACCGCTTGTTTGCCGCGTTTGACGCTTGAGCGGTGGGCGAGTGTCATGCCCTTGGTTGCGCCTCGGATCTTTTGGTGTTTACGGTGACTGGCAACGCCACGTTTAATACGCATGGTTAGGCTCCCAACTGTCGTTTAATAGTTTTACTATTCGTGGCGCCTAATGTCTCAAGACCAGCAAGCTTGCGCTTACGGGCACCGCTTTTCTTCTGCAAGAAGTGACTGGCATGGGAATGACGAATGCGCACCTTACCATTTTTGGTCAGGCGAACTCGGTCCTTGGTACCACTATGTGTTTTTAGCTTTGGCATGACTGCTCCTTATAACGAAGTTAAGCTGTTTACCCATAAATTGGGGATTTTGGTCGACGGCGATGCTGTCACCGAAGTCGCTTATTACCTTATCAGCAAGTTTAAAACCTAATTCCTTGTGAGCGAGTTCGCGGCCGCGGTAGAAAATAACAATTTTTACTTTGTGGCCTGCTTCTAAGAACTCCGTGACCTTTCTCATTTTGACTTCTAGATCGTGTTCGCTGATCTTTAGCCCGAAGCGCATTTGCTTCATGTCGAGCACCTTGGCATTGCGTTTGCTTTTCTGTAGCTGTTTGGTGCGCTGGTAGTTGTATTTACCCCAGTCAACAATTTTCACTACAGGTGGATTAGCTTCTGGTGATATCTCGACTAGGTCAAGTTCTCGATCGGCTGCGAGTCGTAGCGCTTCTGCTCGAGGCAGAACGCCAAGTTGTGTACCGTCTTGATCGATTACTCGCAGCTCGGATGCCCGAATATCGTAATTCAGGCGGGTAAACTTGCTGATAGATTTCTCCTTACTTGTTTGTGCTAGCATTGTAGCAAAACTCTCAACAGAGGTCAACATGCTTACTGTACTGACTGTAGAAATTGTCCACGGTACTGCAGTGCTTCGCTTATGTGAGCAATGTCAGTGGTGTCAGAGCCGTCTAAATCAGCGATGGTGCGCGCAACCTTGATGATACGCATATATGCACGAGCAGAGATAGCCAGTTTTGCCGCCGCTTCGTTGAGCAATACTTTTGCCTCAGATGTGATTTTCGAGAGCATTTTTATATCTTGATTCGTCATATCAGCATTTGTTTTGGGTAGCCCCGCAAAACGTTCAGATTGGACTATACGCGCCTTATGTACTTTTTCGCGGATGAGTTTGTCGGAGCTCGCGGAAGCCTGAATCAGTAATTTTTGGTGCTCTACTGGTTCAAGCTCGGTATAGAGATCAATCCGATCTAATATGGGGCCAGAAAGTCGTTGTTTGTAGTGGGCTATTTGGCTGGCAGAGCAGGTGCAGTCCCGTTCACTGCCATAATAGCCGCAAGGGCAGGGATTAGCCGTAGCAACCAGCATAAAATTAGCCGGATAGGTCGCCGTATCTTTAATACGCGCGACGGTGATTACCCGATCTTCTAGGGGTTGTCTCAGGGACTCAAGGGTGGCTCGATTAAATTCGGGTAATTCGTCAAGGAATAATACCCCTTTGTGGCTCAGGCTAATCTCGCCCGGCCGTAATTGATGACCGCCGCCCACAATAGCGGCGTGGCTGGCGCTATGATGTGGTGAGCGGAAAGGTCGTTCGGTTATTAGATTTTCGTAGTTCGAGGCACCCAGACTGTGTAAATGAGTAATTTCCAATATTTCCATTTGGCTCGGCCTAGGCAGGATGGATGGGATGGCTTTCGCTAGCATGCTTTTCCCAGTTCCTGGTGGCCCACTGAGCAATATATTATGCCCACCAGCTGCCGCGATCTCGATAGCTCGTTTGGCATGATGCTGACCGACAACCTCGCTAAGTTGTACTGCTGGCGGGCGATGATCGTTTTGTGGCGGTCTCAGGCCCGCACCTGTGCCTTGAGCGGGCAGGGGTCTTTGGTTGGTAAGAGCAAGATATAGATCTTGTATGGTCACAAAAGGGATGAGGGTGATATTAGGTATTAAACCTGCTTGCGGTAGATTGCCGGTGGGTATCATAAATGTATCGATCCCTTTTTGTTTGCCGAGTAAAATTTTGCCAATAACACCTCTAACTGGCCGGATCGTACCATCTAAGCCTAGCTCGCCAATAACTGCTGTCTGTCGGTTGAAGGTATGTTGTATCTGACCGCTGGCCTGCAATACGGCAACGGCTATTGCGAGATCAAAACTGGTGCCTTCTTTAGGTACGTCTGCTGGTGCTAGGTTGATGATTATCCTTTTACGGGCTAATCGTATGTTTTGGCTTGCGAATGCGCCACGTATGCGTTCTTTAGCCTCATCTATAGCTTTATTGCCCAAACCTACGATAGTCATGCCCGGCAGGCTATTCGATAGCCGGCATTGGCATTCAATTATTACTCCATCATTGCCTATGTTTAGAATGCTTTGAACTCCCGTCGACATGCCAAAACAAATAGTCTATGCTCGTCTAAAAGTAAAGACCCGCTGGTTGTCCAGCGGGTCTATTTTGTGTTTGGTTTTAGGCTTTTGTGTAGAAATGTTGGTTTGGCTTTTCATGGAACAACGGCTTGCGAGAAGCCGTTGTTTCTAGGGATCGTTTTTGTTTTTGAGCACTTTTTTTATTCAAGTGCTACAGGTATCTTATAAATTGTAAATTCAGCTGTCAATAACAATTATGGTTAGTTTTTTAGAAACCTGTGTATAACTTTTGCCGTTCATAAATATGTATTTGCTAGGGCATTGCTGCACACGCGTAAAAAACGTAAGCATATTGACTTTTTGCGGTCATTGTAGTAGGCTTTTAAAGTAAGCCAAAAACAAAAACTTACAATTCTAGCGCTCTTTGCAACCCTAAAGGTCGCAAGAGCGGTCAGTCAAAGCCGGAGGGGGAAGTAAGCGCTAAGCATTTGCATTTAAAGAGCGCATTTACTCCCCACGGCACTAGGAAATAAAAAAATACTGCGCCATGGATCCAGGCGCAGTATTTTATAGGTTTAATTTTAAGGTTACACTATCAGTATGAGCGGCAGGTTTAAACTTATATTACTTTGTCTTGTCATACTCTTGGTATTGCTTTTGAGTACCGATCCGACAGATCTTTCGCCGCCATTGCTTATGCTACCTTTCTTGTTACTATTTTTGTCACTCTTTCTTGGGGCTCGTGTATTTTTTAGCTCACGTGGCTTCGCTAGGCAAAAAAGTATGCGATTTGCGTTACTCTGCGCTGGATTGCCGACATTGCTGCTGGCAATGCAGTCAGTCGGGCAATTGACGATTCGTGATATCGTCACCTTGTTTGTTTTTTTCGGCATTACTTATTTCTATATGTCGCGCATGTCGATCGCGAAGCGCTAATCTGTTTATGCTTTCGTGGTGGGGAAGCTCATAAGCTGATATAATAGATCTAAAGCAAACTATGAATCCTCCGCAAGGCCAAGAACCGGGTTTAGATATGTCACAGCCCACAGATCAGGGCGCTTCACCATATATGCTGCAGGGAGCGGCTCCTACCGTTGCGCCGTCTTCAGTCTCATCACCCACCAGTGACGATCAGGTTCAGCAACCTTTAGTGGCTGGTGATGACGACGACGATACCGATCTAGATAGGATATGGGCAGACAAGGCTAAAGCAGTAATCGAGTCAACATATGGGCAGCCATTTGAACGCAGCCAGCAAATAGCGAAATTGAAAGCAGATTATCTGAAAGTCCGATTCGATAAAGATATTAAAGTGGCCGAGAATCCAAAGCAATGATCGCTTTTGTAGTCATTATAGTATCTGTTTTTGTGTTGATAGGGATCGCAGCGCCTTTACTATATACACAATACAAACGTAACGCCCAGGATCAGAAGAATTATGAGCGCGGTCTAAAGTTCGTCCCGCTACTGATCCATCTTCCACCTCCGAGCGACGATACCGAGCTGAACGGCAGGGACGTGCGTGATCTTATCGACGAGAATATATCGAAGGCTCAGGTTATATACAATATTATCTCTAGCACTCTACAGAAGAACAGTTTTAAGCTTCGCTTACATGGTCAGCGCCATTTTGGTTTTGAAATAGTCGCACACAATGGTTTTGTGCAATTCTATGCCGCCGTCCCACTGCCGTTGGCCGAAGTTGTGAAACAGGCGGTAGTTAGCGCCTATCCTTCTGCAAGACTTGAAGAAGTCGCCGATCATAATATCTTCAATCAAGTTGGCAAGATTGATGGTGTTGTTGGCGGTGAATTAGTTTTGAAGGAACCATTCGCGTACCCTATAGCCACCTATCAAGATCTAAAGCGTGACGCCATGCAGTCGCTCCTGAGCTCATTATCGACTCTCGAGAAAGATGATGGAGCAAGTATTCAGATCTTGATGCGCCCAGCGCCCACGACGTGGCGTAAGGCAGCTCTTAGCGAGGCCTCCAATAAGCGCAAGGGTAAAAGTGACAAAAAACATAGCCAGCACATCCTGAACTTTATTAAGGATATGATGACAGCCCTTGTAAAGCCTCCAGAAGCCCGAGAAGGCGATAAAGGCGGTAAAGAACTATCTAGCCTAGAACAAGCCACCTTGGACGCCATGGAAGACAAGACCCGTCATGCTGGCTATGAAGTGCTCATTCGCATTTTAGTATCCTCGACCGCTCATCAACGGGCTAAAGGTCTGCTCAGTAATATAGTTGCTGCATTTTCCTTATTTGATGCCCCGGGCAAAAACGGATTTAAGTTTAATACGACAGATAAAGAGGAAATTGACGAGCTGGCGGCTTCCTACATATTGCGGCTTTTCCCCCAGGACCAAAACCAGAATATTCTAAACTCAGTCGAGCTGTCTACTATATTCCATTTCCCTGATCAGCGCGCCATCCCGACTTCACAATTGGAACGTCAAGGCTCAAAGCAGGTCGACGGCCCCCGTAATATGCCAGATTCGGGTCTAATGCTCGGCTATAACATATATAGAGGGGTGAAAAAGCCTGTACGTTTAGCTATTGGTGATCGTCAGCGACATATGTATGCAGTAGGGCAGACTGGTACCGGTAAGTCTACCTTCCTAGAAAACCTTGCCCTGCAAGATATGCTCAGTGGCGGTGGTTTTGCCTTCGTCGATCCGCATGGAGATACGGCCGAGCAGCTATTGGCCATGGTCCCACGTGAACGTACGGAGGACGTAATTTATTTCTCGCCGGCCGACATGGATTATCCATTGGGGCTTAATTTGTTCGAGTATCAAACCTCCGACCAGAAAGATTTTTTGATCCAGGAAGTACTGAATATGTTGTACAAGTTGTATGATCCACAACACCAAGGCATCATGGGCCCGCGCTATGAACACCTATTTCGCAATGCAGCGTTAACCGTCATGGCTGATCCTAACGGGGGTACTTTTGTTGATATACCTAAATTATTCCGTGATCCCGCATTTGTGAAGCAAAAATTACAATACGTTAAGGACCAAAATGTCATTGAATTTTGGCAAAAGGAAATGCCACAATCGCAGCGCTCTAACGAATTTGGTGAAGTCGTCAGCTGGTTTGTGAGTAAATTTGGTGCCTTCCTTTCAAACGAAATGATGCGCAACATTATTGGGCAAACGAAGAGCGCTTTCGATTTGCGAGAGGTCATGGATGAGGGTAAGATTCTGCTCGTTAATTTGAGTAAGGGAAGATTAGGCGAATTAAACTCCAAGCTGCTGGGTATGATTTTTGTTATGAAGTTTCAAGCAGCAGCAATGAGCAGGGCCAACATACCAGAGAAGGAACGTCGAGACTTTGCCTTATATGTCGACGAGTTCCAAAACTTCTCGACCGATTCATTTGCCACAATCATGTCCGAGGCAAGAAAGTATCACTTGAATCTGATTGTGGCTAACCAGTTTACGACTCAGCTGACTGATGAAATACGTGATGCGGTTTTCGGCAACATGGGTACGATTGTGGCTTTTCGTATAGGTCAACCCGATGTAGAGGCCTTGTCGCGCTATTTTCAGCCCGCCTTTGACGGTAATGACCTGGTTCGTATACCTAACCACAATACGATCATCCGTACCCTTGTTGGTGGTGTTCCCACTCAGCCGTTTAGTATGGCAACGTTGCCACCCCTTGGTCAGCCGAATACCCAAGTCTCAGCAGCCCTCAAGCAGTTGTCGGCGGCTAAATACGGTCGTCCAAAGTCGGTTGTTGAGGCCGAGATATTTGAACGACTGGCAACTAAAGAACCAACGCCTACGGTGCCAGCACCTGGACAGGGTTACGGGCAGCCGTCCGCCCGTCCACCTATGCAGCCTGGTGCTCAGATGGGCCAGCCATTTAACCCTAACCCCGCTTACCCAGCCGCTCAGCCTTCTCCGACTCCGGCTCCGCGCCCAAGTGCACCTGGAACTTTTTTGGATGAATGGATGACAAAGAAGAGCCAGCCACTCAATGTTAGACCTTCGCCTTGGGGCGCCCAGAAGCAAGGTCAGGTCCAAGGGCAGCCATCTGCACCATTTTCGCCTGCTCCTTCTGCTCCTGGACCTGGACCCCAGCCCAGCACCCCGCCAATGACACAGGGTTATATGCCCCCTGCGACCTCATTACCCCCTCCGCCTCAATTTGACATACCTCCTATAGCGTCTCCCCCGGGTTTAGGTATAGATAGTGCGGCCGGACCAACGCAGGTAAAGGCCGGTCATGGTGGCGAGCTCTCGGTTCGTGATACGCCTTCTGGTGCTCATCACACCGTTAAGATAGATCAGCAGGGCAATCTCGAAAACCCGGAATAGACAGCGGATCCGAGGTTGTGTTATACCTTACACTGATCTATACTTATAGGTAACGTGGGATGCAGTAAGTCTTTTGGAGAGGGTTATTAAAGTGTCGAAACAAAAAGGTTACTCAGCTGATCAAATTCAAGTCTTAGAGGGTCTAGAGCCTGTCCGTAAGCGACCAGGTATGTATATTGGTGGAACCGGTGTAGAAGGTCTACATCATTTGGTGTGGGAGCTCATAGATAATGGCATTGACGAAGCGCTTGCTGGCTTCGCTACCGCAGTCTCGGTTGTTATGCTCGCTGATGGCGGAATACGGGTTGTCGATAATGGTCGGGGTATTCCTACCGATATCCACCCCAAGACTGGAAAAAGTACGGTGGAAACGGTGCTAACGGTTCTGCATGCTGGCGGTAAGTTCGGTGGCGGTGGTTATAAAGTCTCTGGTGGTCTTCATGGTGTGGGCGTTAGCGTCGTCAACGCACTGTCTAGCCGATTACTGGTTACTGTCTATAGGGACGGTAACGCCTACCAGCAGGAGTATGCCCTCGGTGTGCCCAAAGCCGATCTTAAAGTTATAGGCAAAAGCGACAAGACGGGTACGGAAATCACCTTTTACCCCGATGAAACCATATTCGAAACAACCACCTTTGACTACGAGACGATATTAAATAAGCTTCGGCACCAGGCATATCTCACAAAAAGTGTTAGGACGTCAATACATAACGAACAAACTGGCGAGAGATACGGTTTTTATTTCGAGGGTGGTATTCAGTCTTATGTTAAGCACCTCAATTATGGCAAGGAGGTGGTGGATGACGATGTGTTTTACGTTGATAGGCAGATACAAGAGGCACAAATCGAAATCGCCGCCCAGTATACGGATGGGTTTAACGAGACAATAAAGCAATTCGCCAACAACGTCATTAATCCAGATGGCGGCACTCATCTTACTGGTTTTCGATCCGCCCTTACTCGGGTAGTCAACGACTACGCTCGCAAGACCGGCCTATTAAAAGAAAAAGAAGAGAACCTAACGGGGGAAGACTGTCGAGAAGGTCTTACTGCCGTCATCCTTGTTAAGTTACCGGATCCTCAGTTTGAGGGCCAAACCAAGAACAAGCTGGGTAATCCCGAGATACGTGGCTATGTAGAACAAGTCATGACTGAATACTTTAATTATTACCTCGAGGAGCATCCGGGTATTGCCAGAAAGATTGTCGGTAAGGCATTATTGGCCGCCCGCGCCCGCAAGGCCGCCCGCGCCGCCCGAGAGAATATTATTCGTAAAGGTGTATTAGATGGAGCCAGCATGCCTGGTAAGCTTGCTGACTGTTCCAATAAAGATCCTAAGACATCCGAGATTTATCTCGTTGAGGGTGACTCTGCAGGTGGATCTGCCAAGAGCGGCCGTGATAGTAAGTCTCAGGCCATTCTGCCGCTGAGGGGTAAGGTGTTGAACGTTGAGCGCGCTCGATTAGATAAGATGCTTGCCAATAACGAGATACTTAGCCTTATTAAGGCACTGGGAGTAGGCATCGAGGATTCGTTTTCGCTTGAGGGGTTGCGGTACGACCGAATCATCATCATGACCGACGCTGACGTAGACGGTTCGCATATTAGTACATTATTGTTGACCTTTTTCTTTCGGTTTATGCAGCCGATCATTGACGGTGGACACCTGTACCTAGCCAAGCCGCCTCTATTCGAACTGGTCAAACAGGGTCGTAAGAATAGTGTGTTTATTTATGACGAAGAAGAGCTCGAACGAGTATTGGTCGCAACCATCGAGAAGCGTAGGGCTGAGGGCACTAAGATTGATCCTGCTGAAGATAGGATCAAACAAGCCGGATTTATCGAGCAGAAGCGCTATAAAGGTTTGGGCGAAATGGATGCTGCCCAGCTGTTCGAGACAACCATGAATCCTGCCCAGCGCGTCTTGGTACAGGTAAAAGTGGATGATGCCGAAAAAGCCGACGCCATTTTTAATAAGCTTATGGGCACCGAAGTAGAACTACGCAAGAATTTCATTCAAACCCACGCGAAATTTGTGAAGGATTTGGATATTTAGTATGGACGAAGACATGATCCAGACAGGCAATGCCGACGAGTCGCCTTTGAATGAGCAGCAAATCGTAGAAGGCGAGGTGCTCGAGAAGCAGACACATTCTCGCACTGTTGAACTGCGTAAGGTCGAAGACGTTATGGAGGATAGCTACCTCAGGTACTCCATGAGCGTGATTGTAGCCAGAGCTTTGCCGGACGTGCGCGACGGCCTTAAGCCTGTGCACCGTCGTATTTTATATGTCATGGACAAGATGGGTATTCGCCCAACCGGTAAAACAGTTAAAAGTGCCCAGATAGTCGGTGAGGTTATGGGTAAGTATCACCCACATGGTGATACAGCAATCTACGACTCGATGGTGCGCATGGCCCAACCTTGGAGTCTGCGTTACATGCTAGTGAACGGGCAGGGCAACTTTGGGTCAATGGATGGCGACCCACCGGCAGCCTATCGATATACAGAGGCTAAGATGGCGACCCACGCCGAAGCCATGCTGGCCGATATTGATAAAGAGACAGTAGATTTCCGTGATAACTACGATGGCACAAGACGGGAACCGAGCGTCCTACCGGCTAAGCTTCCTAATCTGTTATTGAATGGTCAGCTGGGTATTGCAGTAGGCATGGCCACTAATATTCCGCCACATAACCTGGGTGAATTGATCGACGCTACCGTAGAACAGATCGATAACCCCGAAGCAACCTTAGATGATCTTTTGCAACATGTTAAGGGGCCAGATTTCCCAACCGGTGGAATTGTATTCGGTAAGGATTCGCTCCGTTTGGCTTATGCGACAGGTAGAGGTGGTGTCGTTGTACGTGGCGTGGCCGAAGTAGTTGAGGCTCAAAAGGGAAGACAGCAGATCGTTATTACCGAGATTCCATATGGCCTTAATAAGGCCAGTTTGCTCGAGAAGATAGCCGATCTATATAAAGAAAAAAAGATTTCTGGCATTAGCGACTTGCGCGATGAGAGCGCCAGGGGCGACGTGCGAATCGTGATTGACCTAAAGAAGGACGCCTATCCGAAGAAACTTCTGAATCAGCTCTATAAACTGACGCCGCTACAGATGACGTTCCATTACAATATGTTGGCGCTTATTGATGGTATTCAGCCGCGTGTCTTGGGGCTTCAGGATATCATTCAAGAACATATTAAACATCGACGGGTAGTTATACGTAGGCGAACTGAGTTTGAGCTGCGCAAAGCAAAAGATCGGGCTCATATTCTAGAGGGACTTAAGATTGCCCTCGATCATATCGATGAAGTTATCAAAACTATTCGAGCCAGCGAAACGACCGAAGAGGCTCAAGAGAATCTGATTACACAATTTGGTTTAAGTGAACTTCAGGCCAAAGCCATTCTGGCCATGCAGCTTCGTACGCTCGCTGGCCTAGAGCGGAAGAAAATTGAAGACGAGCTGGCCGAGTTGCTCAAAACTATAGTTGAGTTAGAAGCAATCTTGGCAGACGAAAAGCGGATCCTGGCCATCGTTAAGGAAGAAATGTTGCAGTTAAAGCAGCAGTATGGCGACGAACGCCGCACCAAGATTGTTCCCCAAGAGCTGGGAAAGATGAGCGACGAAGATTTGGTGCCAGACGAGCAGGTGGTGGTGACGCTTACCTCTGCCAATTACATTAAGCGGAGTCCAGTTGCAGAATACAAGAAACAGGGGCGTGGCGGCATGGGTCGCCGGGGTATGACCACCCGAGAGGAAGACGTTATCGAACATGTCGTAAACGCCAGTACCCATGACTTCCTATTGTTCTTTACTAATAAAGGTCGTGTTTTCCGACTTAAGACGTATGAGGTCCCTACAGCCTCTCTAGGCGCGAAAGGCATTGCAGTAGTGAATTTACTGCAGTTGCAGCCAGAAGAGTCTGTGAGTGCCGTTATAAACGTCGACAAGCAAGAAAAAACCGGTAACTTAATAATCTGTACCGTTCGTGGCGTTATAAAGAAGACACCCTTCGAGCAATACCAAAATGTACGTAGCAGTGGACTTATAGCGATCAACCTTGACGAAGGTGATGAACTTAAATGGATCCGCATGACCAATGGCGACAATGAGGTAGTTATCTCAACTGCGCAGGGGCAGGCTATACGCTTTAACGAAAGAGATGCTCGACCAATGGGTCGCGTGTCTCGAGGTGTGCGCGGTATTCGTCTCAGAAGTGGCGACCACGTTATTGGTATGGATATCGTTCAAGAAGGCTCTAGTATCTTCGTCATTAGTAAGCATGGCTATGGGAAGCGTACGAAGATGGCTCAATTTACGGCACACGCTCGTGGTGGTGTGGGCATACGATCCGCAGTGGTTAACTCTAAAACGGGTAATCTTATAGGGGTAAAGACACTTAACGGAGATGACACGCAGGAAATCATCATCGTATCTAGCCAGGGGCAGACAATTCGCCTGGGCCTGAAAAACATTCCCGAACTAGGTCGTGCAACCCAAGGTGTACGCATTATGCGCTTGAAGGACGGAGACGAAGTGGTTTCCTTGGCCTTGGTTGATTCCGCCGTAGTCGACGATGAAGAACCCACCCCAGAACAATAGGTTTATATAGTCATTGTTGTGTGAGTTACTACGGGACCTTGTAATTATCTTGACATAAGGGGGCGGTTAAGCGTAATATCTATTGAGTGTTCGTGAGGTCTTCTTCGAGGTACTTCTAGACTGATCATTAAAAATTGAGTAGTGCAATTTCTCCCTTTAAAAAGGAGAATTAATGCAGTTCTTGGAAGAAATGGTGCTTGCACTAAATCTACCTTGAACGGCATTATCAACGTCAGTTTATTTTTTTGTAAAGTTTGAGCAATCAAGCCTTTCAAATTTTTTGGAGAGTTTGATCCTGGCTCAGGATGAACGCTGGCGGCGTGCCTAATACATGCAAGTCGAGCGGTAACATGGACTTCGGTCTGATGACGAGCGGCGGACGGCTGAGTAACACGTAGGAACGTACCCCAAAGTGAGGGATAACTGCTCGAAAGAGTAGCTAATACCGCATGTGATCTACGGATTAAAGCGTTTACGCGCTTTGGGAACGGCCTGCGTCCGATTAGCTAGTTGGTGAGGTAATTGCTCACCAAGGCGACGATCGGTAGCTGGTCTGAGAGGATGATCAGCCAGACTGGGACTGAGACACGGCCCAGACTCCTACGGGAGGCAGCAGTAGGGAATTTTCCACAATGGGCGAAAGCCTGATGGAGCAACGCCGCGTGCAGGATGAATGCCTTCGGGTTGTAAACTGCTTTTATTAGAGACGATTATGACGGTAACTAATGAATAAGGACCTGCTAACTACGTGCCAGCAGCCGCGGTCATACGTAGGGTCCAAGCGTTATCCGGAATTACTGGGCGTAA
>Ga0111539_10000378_pt1 | contig 55103 bp, 45 predicted proteins | sample RhiMethybrSRZTD1_FD_79667 | JGI IMG/M metagenome (GOLD analysis project Ga0111539, IMG submission 79667) | Populus rhizosphere microbial communities from Tennessee, USA - Rhizosphere MetaG P. TD hybrid SRZTD1 (version 2) (version 2) | ecosystem: Host-associated > Plants > Roots > Rhizosphere >...
CATGCCTTGTCGCCGACGATCGCCGCGAGATGGATCACCGTGTCGACGCCCTCGATCGCTTCCTCGTGCACGCGCGGATCGCGGAGATCCCGGATCAGGACCTCGAGATCGCCTTCGCCGTGCAGGGAATCGAGCCCGTGTCCCCCGTGGAGGAACCGGTCGAGCACGCGCACGCGGTACCCCTTCTCGAGGAGCATCGGAACGAGCACCGAGCCGATGTAGCCTGCGCCCCCCGTGACGAGGATCGGCCTTTCGGCGCTCATCGACGCACCAGTCCGTAGAGGTGGTGGTCGGCAGCCGCGCGCGCCATCGTCCCGATCGGACGGAGCGCGAGGTCCCACTCGGCCGCGTGCTCGAAGAAGGGCGCGAGCCGCGGGTCGCGTCGGGACGCCTCCGGTAGCAGCCGCGCGGCGTGGCGCTGCAGCGAGTAGACGAGATTGGAGCCCAGGTTCTCGATCCGGAACAAGGCGGCCGCTTCCTCGAGGAGCGCCGGCTCGGAGACGACGGAGCAATAGTAGCCGCTCTCCCGCTGGAGCCCATCGCGGTAGGGATTGTCCGCCGTGTCCGCGAGAAGGATGCTCTCCGGATTGTTGAGCACGAGCCAGAAGAGACCGCCCGGACGGAGCACGCGCGCGATCTCCGCGAGGGTCGCGCTCTGAACCGGGCGCGGCAGGTGCTCGAGGAGACCGAGGCAGACCGCTGCGTCGAAGGACGCGCTCGCGAAGGGAAGCGAGTCGGATCGCGAGCGGAGCGGATCGGCGTTCGCGACGCCGGCGCGCGAGGCATTCGAGCGGAGACGATCGAGCATGCCGGGGGCGAGATCGATGCACGCGATCCGTCCGAGCTTGGGCGCGAGCCGGATCGCGACGCGGCCCACGCCGGCCCCCACGTCGAGTCCAAGCCGGCCGGCGCCGTCGCCGAGCGTGCGGAGCACGAGCCCGGTCTCCCAGGCGTCGTAGGCCCGGTTGACCGCGGACGGCTCGCCGAGGCTCAGGACCGACGCGAGCTCGTCCCCGAGATGGTGGCGCTCGCCGCTCCAGTACGCGGCCGCGCGGCGGGCGTCGTAGGCGCCGGCCTGGGCGCTCACGCGGGCACCCCCGCGGGCTGGACCGCGCCGCCCGGCGCGCCTACAATGCCCCGGTACGAGGACGCGCGGCGCCGCGCCACGCCCATCCGAAACACGGAGGAACCGCAATGCCCGAGAGTGCCGAGCTGGTCAGCAACCCCGCCGTCGAGTGCCTCCGGTGCTCGAAGCTCTTTGGACCGACTCAGATCCTTCACCTGCGTGAAGACCCCCGCCGCTCGTACATTCGCTGCCAGCACTGCGGCGGAAGGAACGAGGTCCGCGCCGAGGATCGTTTCACCATCCGCCTCGTCGGCATCATCCCCGAGCCCCCCGCGTCGCGCGCCGGCGCCTAAACCGCTCCACACGCTTGCGGCCCGCACGCGGCCGCTCTGCCGCATAAAAAAAGGGGTCCCCTTTCACGAAGGAAAGGGGACCCATTGTGGTGCCCGGGGCGAGATTTGAACTCGCACGGGGTTACCCATACGCCCCTCAAACGTACGTGTCTACCAGATTCCACCACCCGGGCTATGCATTCGCTTACTGGCCGCCCTGCGTCGTCGTGTTCGCGGGCGGATTCGGTGCGGTCGTGTTCGTCGACGGCGCGTTCGTCGCGGGCGCTTGCTCCGCGGGCGGCTGCGCGGTCGATGCGGCCGGAGGCTGCGCGGCTGGCGCTTTCTTCGCCGGGGCCGTGGATGTCTTGGGCGTGGGCACGGGCGTCGCCGAAGGCGTGGTCGCGGCCGGCGGGACCCCTTGTGTCGCGGCCGGAGGCGTGAGCCCCTGACCCGGCGTGGTCGCACCACCCAGAGGCGGCGGCGCGTTCGACTCCACGGGACGCTGCCCCTGGCTCGCGCGGCGCTTCGCTTCTTCGGTGATGAGGCTTCGTCCGCCGGCGACGCCCTGGCGGGTCGAGGTCAGGCTCAGTGTCAATGAAGTGAGGAAGAACACGACCGCCAAGGTCCCGGCGGCGCGGCTCAGGAAGGTCGCCGCCCCGCGTCCGCCGAAGAGGGTCTGGCTGGAGCCCGCGCCGAACGTACCGGCGAGACCGCCTCCCTTCCCCGACTGGAGCAGGATGGCCACCATCAAGGAGACGCAGGCCAGGATGTGGAGCGTCGTGATGAGACCCATCAGAATGCCCGACATGAACTCCTCCGAGATGTTCGTGGACGCGTGTGGCCGACCAGATTACCACGCACCCTGGCAGGGGTCAATCGCGGGCGGGCTCGACCGCCGCGGCTAAGGCCTTGGCAATCGCGAGGAACGACGGGGCGTCCAGGGACGCGCCCCCCACCAGGAAGCCGTCCACTTCCTTGAGCTGAGCCAGCGGCGCCGCCGTCTTCGGATCCACGCTCCCGCCGTAGAGGACGGGGGTCGTGCTCCGCCCGAGTCGGGTGAGCTCCTCCCCCACCCACCCGTGCGCCTCCGCCACCTGCTCGGTGGTCGCCACGATTCCGGTGCCGATGGCCCAGACAGGCTCGTACGCGACGAGGAGCGTCGCGCGCGCGGGCGCGCCGTCGAGCGCGCGCGCGAGCTGGCGCGAGATGACGCTCTGCGTCTCCTGCCGCTCCCGCTCCGCCAGCGTCTCGCCGATGCAGAGGAGGGGCGTGAGCCCGGCGCGCCACGCGGCGCCCAGCTTGGCGCGCGCCACGGCGTCGCTCTCACAGAAGAGCCGACGCCGCTCGGAGTGCCCGACGAGCACGTACTCGGCGCCGGCGTCGCGGAGCTGCTCGGCCGAGACCTCGCCGGTGAACGGCCCCTTCGGCTCCGAGTGGCAGCTCTGACCGCCGAGCGCGGGTCCGGTCTTGCCGCGCGCATCGCGGAGCGTTGCGAGCGCCGTGGCCGGTGGGAAAACGAGGAACGTGAGATCCGGATAGATCGCGCGCGCTTCGCCGCTCGACGCGTAGAGCGCGCGCGCCTGAGCGAGATCGAGATTCATCTTCCAGTTCGCGGCGAGAATGCGGCTCATCGGGCCTCCGCGCGCGCGGCGCGCTCGAGCGCGGCAACGCCGGGAAGTGTCTTCCCCTCGAGAAATTCGAGCGACGCGCCGCCGCCCGTCGAGAGGTGGCTGATCTTGCTCGCGACGCCGGCCTGGTGCACGGCGGCGAGCGAATCGCCGCCTCCGACCACGGTGAAGGCGCCGCGCCGCGTGGCCTGCGCGACCGCGTGGGCTACGCCGAGCGTCCCTTCCGCGTAGGCCGGGACCTCGAAGATGCCCATGGGGCCGTTCCAGAAGATCGTGCGCGCTTCCGCGAGCGCGTTCTGGATCGCCTCGATCGACGCGGGACCGATGTCGACGCCCGCCTGATCCTTGGGGATCGCACTGACCGGAACGACGCGCCCCGGGTCGTCCCCGGTGATCCCCGACGCGACGCGGCCGTCCACGGGAAGCAGGAGCTTCCTCGCAGCCTCTGGATCGTCCAGCAGGTTCCGGGCGGTCTCGACGCGATCCTCCTCGACGAGCGAGCGCCCCACCTCGATCCCCTTCGCTTTCAGGAACGTGAACATCATGCCCCCGCCGATCACGATCCGGTCGACCCGCGGAAGGAGGTTCGTGAGGACGTCGATCTTGCCGGAGATCTTGGCGCCGCCCAGGATCGCGACGTAGGGGCGCTCGGGGCTCTCGAGGAGGCGCGCGAGCGACTTCAGCTCCTGCTCGAGCAGGAAACCGGCCGCGCAGTCCGCGATGAAGGCGGTGATGCCCTCGGTCGAGGCGTGGGCCCGGTGCGCCGCGCCGAACGCGTCGTCCACGTAGGCATCGCCGAGCGACGCGAGCGCCTTGGCGTAGGCCGGATCGTTCTTCTCCTCGCCTGGATCGAAGCGCAGGTTCTCGAGGAGGAGCACGTCGCCGTCCTCGAGCGCGCGGGACGCGGTCTCGGCCTCGTGTCCGACCGCGGAGGCAGCGAAGGCGACCGGCTTCCTGAGGTATCGTTCGAGGGCCTCGCGCACGGGCTTCAGGCTCTGCCTGGGATCCGGCTTTCCCTTCGGGCGTCCGAGGTGGGAGGCAACCACGAGCCGCGCCCCCTTCTCGATCAGATAGCGAAGCGTCGGCAGGGACGCCACGATGCGCGAGTCGTCCGCCACCTTCCCTTCCCCGTCGAGCGGCACGTTCATGTCCACGCGCACGAAGACCCGCCGTCCCTCGACGGCGATCTCGCTCAGGCGGCGGAAGGCGGGGGCGCTCACGCCTTGCCCAGGAGAAGGAGCGCGTCGACCATCCGGTTCGAGAAGCCCCACTCGTTGTCGTACCAGGAGAAGACCTTCACCACGCGGTCGCCCGAGACCATGGTCAACGGCGCATCGAAGATCGAGGAGTGCGGATTGCCGATGATGTCGGACGAGACGATGGGATCCTCGTTGTACTGGAGGATGCCTTTCAAGGGTCCGGCGGCCGCCTCGCGCATCGCATCGTTCACGCTCTGGACGCTCGCGGGCTTGGACACGTTCACCGTGAGATCGACCACGGACCCGCTCGCGACCGGCACGCGCACCGAGATGCCGTCGAGCCGTCCCTGGAGCGACGGAAGGACGAGTCCGATCGCCTTGGCGGCGCCTGTCGACGTCGGGATCATGGAGAGCGCGGCCGAGCGCGCGCGCCTCAGATCCTTGTGCGGCGCGTCCTGGAGCCGTTGGTCGCTCGTATAAGCGTGGACCGTCGTCATGAATCCGCGATCGATGCCGAACGTCTTGTCGAGCACCGCAGCGACCGGCGCGAGGCAGTTCGTCGTGCACGAGGCGATCGAGACGACCGTGTGCTTGGCAGGATCGTAGGTGGAATCGTTCACTCCCATGACGAACGTGGCGTCCGCTCCCTTCGCGGGAGCGGAGACGAGGACGCGTCGCGCCCCCGCCCCGATGTGGCACGCGGCCTTGTCGCGATCGGTGAACTTGCCGGTGCACTCGAGGACCACGTCGATGCCCAGCTCCTTCCAGGGGAGCGCGGCCGGGTTCGCCTCGGAGAGCGCGCGGATCGACTTCTTGCCGACCGTGATGGTCGAGCCTTCGGCCGAGAAGCGCTCCGGCCATTGCCCGTGCACCGAGTCGTAGTGGAGGAGATGAGCGAGGGTCTTCGCATCCGTGATGTCGTTCACGGCAGCGAAGTCGATCCCAACCTCGCGCTTGAGCGCCGCCCGGAGCACCAGGCGGCCGATCCGTCCGAACCCGTTGATCGCTACCCGCACGAACCCCTCCTAGCTGAAGAAGACCCGGGCCATGTCGTAGAGCTCCGGCCCCACCTGCTTGATCGAACCGAGCGCTTCGGCCAGCGGCACGTCGACGATCGCGGTCCCGCGAATGGCCACCATGCGGCCGAACCCGCCGCGCGCGACCAGGTCCACGGCGGACACGCCGAAGCGTGATCCGAGCACGCGGTCGAACGCGGTCGGCGACCCGCCCCGCTGGATGTGGCCGAGCACGCTGTAGCGCGTCTCGTATCCGGTGGTCTCTTCGATGCGCTCGGCGAGCGAGGCCCCGATGCCGCCCAGGCGGATGTGCCCGAACTCGTCGCGTTTGTCCCGCTGCTCGTGGAGCGGCTGCCCCGCGTCGTCCGCGAGCCGTGCCCCCTCCGCGACCACGATGATACTGAAATTCTTGCCCCGCTCGTGGCGCCGCTCGATCGCGTCCTTGATCTCCGTGAGGCGCACCGGGAACTCCGGAATCAGGATCATGTCGGCGCCCCCCGCGATGCCGGAGCCGAGCGCGATCCATCCGGCGTGCCGGCCCATCACCTCGACCACCATGACCCGGTCGTGCGACTCGGCCGTCGTGTGGAGCCGGTCGATGGCCTCGGTCGCGATGCTGAGAGCGGTGTCGAAGCCGAAGGTGTAGTCCGTCCCGTTGACGTCGTTGTCGATCGTCTTCGGGACGCCCACGACCGGGAGGCCCGCCTTGGCGAGCTTGGCCGCCGCTCCCAGGGTGTCCTCTCCGCCGATCGCGATCAGGGCGCCGATCCCCCGCCGCTCGAGCGTGCGGCGGATGACCGCTTCCCCATCCGGCTCCTTGTATGGATTCGTGCGGGAGGTCCCGAGGATCGTGCCACCGCGAGGAAGGATCCCCGAGACGGTGCTCAGGTCGAGAGGCTCGATCTCCTCGCGGAGCATGCCGCGCCAGCCGTGGCGGATACCCTCGACGGTCCAGCCGTGCCCCGTGATGGCCCGCCGGACGACCGCGCGGATGACGGCGTTCAATCCGGGGCAGTCCCCCCCGCCGGTCAGCACCCCCACCTTCATCGAAAGCGCTCCTCCGCGCGCAGCAACATCCACATCGACAACGAATTAGAGCGGCGGATTGTAGTGGCTCGGCGGGGGCTGCGTCAAGAGCGGCGTCCGGCCCGCTCGCGGTGGAATCCCGGGGCGGCCGGCGTTCAGGCGATCAGTGGATGCTGGTGGTCGAGGAGTAGTCGAGGATGTAGTCGCCGTAGCCCTGCTGGTCGACGAAAACGAATTTGAGTCCCGAGGAGATCTCGTTCATCCCGAATCGCGGTACGAGCTCCTTCCCCTTCATGTCGTAGGTCCAGATCTCGTACGCGCGATCGTCCGCGGTCCCGTCCCTGACGTCGGTGATCTGCGTCTTGGACTGAAGCGGAATCTTGTCGAGGTTGTACCCGAGCGTTTTGGAGCCGACCGGCACCCGCTCGATCTTCACGTCGTCAGGCTCGCCGTACCGGATGTATACGCGCCCGCGGTCGCTGAACATGCCGCGCCCGAACATCGAGTAGTGATTGTTCGCGTAGTTCACTCGCCTCAGGAACTCGTCCCGGAGCTCGTTGTCCGCGGTGTCCGGCGTCGGATCCGCATCGTGCCAGAGCCGCTCCACCCAGCGCTCCTTGTCCCCCATCGAGAGGGATCGGAAGACGAGCACCGAATCGGAGGGCATGAGCGTGGAGGCGGTCACCTCGTAGAGGTCGCTCGCGTCCGGGCGCCAGGAATCGAGCGACCAGAGGACGTCGAACTCGCCGCGCGACTCCGCCGTGACGCCGCGCTCGTCCTTCACGCGGAGGGTGATCCAGTAGTGCCCTCCCGGGAACTCGGACGTATCGACGCTCATCGCATGCGGCCAGCCGGTCCCCTCGCTGATGCGGAGCGAGTCGACGCTCGTGAACATGGTGTCTCCCGTGGCCGCGAAGATCCGCGTCTCGATCAGCCGCGTCGCCCCGCCCGGAGGAGGCGGATCGTCGTAGAGCTCGTAGTAGACGGAAACAGCTTCCTGGAAGTGGCCGAAGTATCCGCTCGGCTGCGGCATCACGTCATAGGGGCCGCGTGCGAACGGCGACCCTTCGGAGCGCGGCCGTACGTCCCACGCGAAGAGGAGCCCGCTCAGGGCCGGGTTCTTGAAGAGCCACGGACCCATGTCGATCGTTCCGGTGACCTCTCCCTGGCGTTTCTGGCCCTTCATCTTGTAGACGAATCCCATCCGGTCCATGTTCATGTCCTCGACCAGGACGCGGAAGGTGTAGACGCCGGGAGGGGCCGCCAGCCCGACCGTGTAGATCTCGCCGAGAAGCGAATCGCGGGCAGCATAGATGTCGGTGCTCTGGAGAACGGCTTCCCGCTGGAGGTATCCGGCCCTCTTCCCCGACTTGTTCCACATCTCGACCGTGATGCGCAGCTTGGCCGCATAGCGGTCGTTTTCGGGAACGAAGCGGATCTGGCGGTAGGGGACGCGGATCGAGAAGTCGGCGCGGGCCTCCTTCTCTCCGTGGCGGAACGCAGTGACCGCGGCGTGGAAGCGGAGCTCGCCTGTGGATGTAGCGGGGTCGCCCGAATCCGCCCGCGCGGCGAGCGGGACGAAGAACGAGGCCGCGAGGAGCGCGCCCAGAAGCCCGAGCCGCGGGTGGCCCGCCGGTCGGGCTTCCGGCCTCCTCACGGGGCGCCCCGTCCTAGAAGCTCACGTTCAGCGAAACATGGTGCGCGTCGGACAGGAATTTCATGTCCTGATACGCGTAGTCGAGTCTCGCGACGGAGGATTTGATGACGGTCAGCGGGAACTTCACGCCGATGCCGGCCGTGAGTCCCTCGGTGTCGTAGTTGAGCTTGTACCCGCCGCGAAGGAACAGGTAGTCGCGGAATCCGTACTCGGCTCCGAGGTTCAGCTTCTCGGAGTTGTCCGGCGGATGGGTGAACTCCGCGCTGGTCAAGAGCCGGCTCTCGCCGCTCTGCATGAGGGCTGCCGAGCCTCCGACGCGGAAGAAGACCGGCATCTTCACCTTCTCGTCGATGAAGGTCATGTCGCTTCCGATGTTCTGGATGGCCATACCGATCTTGGCTCCCAGCACGCCCACGTCGTAGAGGGTGCCGAAGTCGAACGTGACGGACTTGCCCTTGATGTCGTCCAGGCCCGTCTGCACGTAGTTGATGTTGAACCCGGCCGAGAACTTGTCGGTGAGCGAGCGGGCGTAGGAGAGCCCGTAGGTCCATTCACCCGCGTCGAAGGTCTCGCCGTTCCCGTCCGGCAGATAGGTCGTCCGGACGATGTCCCGGCTCATGGTGAGGGCGCGCACGTTCACGCCCAGCATGCCCGGGATCCACTTGATATTGAACACATAGCCCACCTGGTCGAACGACACGTCCGCAGGCCAGGCGGTGTGATTGAGGGTGATGGACTGCCCTGACAGGCGCGAGATGCCCGCCGGATTCCAGTACACCGCCGACGCGTCGTCGGCGATGGCCACGTAGGAGTCCCCCATCGCGTTCGCGCGGGCGCCCACACCCATCTTGAGCGATTGCCCGCCCAGGGTTCCCACCTTTTCGAAGATCTGCGCTCCTTCCGCCGTCAGGGGCAGCACGAGCAGACAGAGTGCGATCACGATCGCGATTCTCACGCCATTCCTCCTCGGTTCCCGGTGGGTCGCTCCGGCCGGTCTCATCGAATCACCACGAACTTGCCGACTTGCCGCCCCAGATCGGTGTCGACCGAATAGAGATAGATGCCGCTGACGATCTTCTGTCCGTTGCGCGAGATCAGGTTCCACGGAACGGACCCCTGCCCTGTCGTCAGCGGATCCTTGCCGAACTGGAGGTCGGCCGGAACGTTGCCGTCGAAGGGAAGGTCCTTCACCAGGTCGCCTGCGAGCGTATAGATGTGAATGGTCCCCTTGGTCTTGGGCAGGTTCACGAACACCACTTTGGTCCCGGAGGGATCCTCTTCACGAGGCACGAGATCCCACTGGGCGCCGGCCTTGTAGGGATTCGGGACGACGTAGACTTCCTTCGTCGTCGGCTGGGACTCCCCGCGCGGATAGACGACCTGCGAGTTGGTCGCGCCCGGATTGCCGCTCAGGAGCACGTCGTTCGCCGGAACGTCGCCTGGCACGACCGACACCGGGACGATGGAGTAGAAGTAGGGGAATCCGTTCAGCACGTTGTGATCGACATAGCTGTAGCGCCCGATCGAGTAGAGCGTGTCGATCTCCGAATGGGCGTGGGCCGGATTGTTGTCCACCCGCCGGGCGACCGGATCCCACCGGACTTCGACCGTGTCGATACCCACGATCCCCGCGGCGGGATCGATCAGATCGCCGAGCGGGTGCGCCGACACCCCCTTCGGATCCACGCGCCATTCACCCAGGAGGGTCCAGAGCTCCCGGGCCGGTGCGTTCGTTCCGAGGGGGCGGTCCCATCCGGCCGCCTTGTAGATACGATAGCCGATGAATTCCTTCAGGTTGCCGCGCTGCGCGTCCCGGATCCCCTCGGCGAAGTTGCTCCACTTGAGGGTGACCTGGTTGTTCCCCGGGAAGAACCAGGCTGATACCCGGACCGAATCCGCGTGCGTCGTGTAGTTGGGCAGGAAGTCGCTCACCTCGTTGTTGCCGTTCTCCCCTGAGTAGAACGGGGACGGCAGCGGTGCGGCGGCCACCCAGTTGATCAGGTGCTCCCGTCCGCCCAGGCCCGTGTTCACGTCGCAGTCGAAGTCGACGTACGTGCATTCGGTGGACGTGATGGTCAGGTCCAGCGTGTCGGCCGAGGCGCAGTGCGTCTGGAGGGGTGAGACGGCGTCCGTGCAGACATACTTGCCCTGCTGCTGGTCGGCACACGATGTGTTCGGATCCCACGGCGTGATGTCCGCGTAGCGGCCGTCGTGGTCCGGGGCGTCCGGATCGGAGCGGAACCGGCGCTTGCAGACCGAGGAATCCGGAATTTCGTAGGTGAAGAATCGACCGCTCTGCGAGTTCCGGAGGCAGGTCTCCTTGCCGCAGGTTCCCGTTGTCAGATTGTTGTCGAGGTCCGCATAGAGGCCGTCGAAGACCTGTTGCGCCGCGACGGCGTTGGCCACGAGCGAGCTCGGCGTGCTGCTGCCTCCGCCGGTGTCGCGCCCCAGCCCCAGGCCCGCCACCCAGGCGACCGAGATCGTCAAGGTCGAGTCCGGAAGGATCTGGCGGAAGGGTCCGGTCGCACAGAGGAATCGATAATCGAGAGGCCGCTGTGACGACTGCGTGACCGCGAAGTTCGGATTGAAGTTGTTGTTCGGATTGAGCCTCGGGTCCGACATGAGCTGGTAGCGCTGAGCATCGTTCTCCGGGTCGCCGCCCGAGGCGAACGAGGCGGAGCCCGAGAAGAACTTGAAGGACGTGATCCCGACCCGCGGCGGAGCGCTGACCCCGGCCGGATCGACCGTGTGATTGAGGAACATGCAGCCGAAGTAGCCGTCTCCCGGAACGTCCCCGCCCTTGTTGTCCTGCGGCCGGTTGGGGTTGTCCGGGTTGTCCCATGCGTAGGCCATCTGGATGCGTCGCTTCACCGGCTCGCCGGTCGAGCCGATGTACGTGACCGTCGAGTCGAAGAGGGCAGCCTCGTCGTCCTGGAAGTAGCCGTCGACGGCGCGGTTCCCGATGTCCGGGTCCGCGAAGATCGCGACGTAGACGTTTCGAAGAGCCCGACCGCTCAGGTTCTGAATCCTGTAGTCCATGCCCACGAAGTCGCTCTGCCCCGGAGTGGACCAAGCGTAACTGGTCTGCCGTACCTTGATCCCCAGGGGAACGTGCTCCGGGTTGATCTGACGGATGGCCGGGAGGTCGTCCCGGTATTCGCAAGCGAACATCTGCTGGCCGATGGCCGAATAGTCTTCATCGCAGAGCCCGTCGCCGTCGTCGTCGAGACCGTTCAGGAAGTCCTCATCGATGCGGCCGTCGCCGTCGTCGTCCGGGTTCAAGCTGCTCGAGATGATCCGGTTGCCGCCCGGGATGCCTTCGTAGGACTCCCGGACGTCGGCGACCTGATCGATCGGCAGGTTGACGCAGGGGTTCTCGGGGTTGGTTTCCGGGGAGAACTCGACGGCGTACGCCGCCGTGGTCACATGCGGAATCCCGCTCGCGTCCACAGCCCCGACCCAGAGGCCGGCGGCGTAGAGGTGGTCGACGCCCGATCCCGGCGGATACTCGGCCGAGGGAACCGTCGTCCGCGCCGGGTTGGCCGCGTTTCCGGTCTGACCGATGTTGGTCACCTGCAAGTGCAGGCGGCCGACGTTGTGCACGAACTTGCCGTCGAGGCGGAAGGTGCGGTTGGCCGGGAGCTTCACGGTCTCCGTCGATCCGGCCGGCGGCTCGTAGTAGGCGGAGGCGCTTCCACAGAAGAGGGCTATCGCCGCGATGGAGGCTGCAAGCCCACCGCCGAGGGCCCGCCTCATCCCTGCCATCGATCGACCTGCCTGGCGCATGGTGTCTGGCTGTCTCGTCATGGTCAGAATTGGACCCCCAGTCCCAACCGAATCACGCGTCCCTGCTGGAACACGCGCGGATCGCCGACCGGGAACCAGTCTTCACGACCGTCCCCGTCCAGATCCTGGGTCAGGAAAGCTCCACCGGCCCTGCCCGTCTCTGTGTAGTAGACCGTGTACGAATTCGAGTTCACCCCGTTGTTCGGCCATAGGCTTGGCTGCAGCTCCGTGATGTTCTCCGCGTCGAGCAGGTTCGTGCCCTGGAGGTAGAACGTGACGCTCTGCCCCCAGACGCGGAAGAACCGCTCCGCCTGGACCGAAAGGGTGGACGTCGAGGGGAGGCGCTCTGAGTTCACGAGATTCGGATCCTGCCGTCTTTGCTCGCGCTGCTCCGGCGTGAACGGGAAGCCGGTACCGAACTGATAGACGAACGAGGCCGCCCAGTCCTTCTCGTTGCCGAGCCGGAGCGTCGCCGAGAGGCTGTGCCGCTGGTCCCACTCGAGCGGCTGTTCCGAGGTCGGCTTGAACTGGTCGCTCAGGTTCCCCGAGCTGGCGAGCGCGCGGTTGGGATCGGAGGCGGTCCCCGTCGCGTTGCCGTAGGTGTAGTTGAGCTCGCCCGAGAAGCCGTGGCTGTGGCGCTTGATGAGCGTCATCTCGATGCCGCGCGAGGAGGCGTAGTCGCCGTTCACGCGGGTGGGAACCGTGATCGCGAAGCCCGGCACTTCCTGGTCGACCGTCGTCAGGAGGCCGAAGATGTCTTTGAAGTAGACGCCGAACTGCCCGTAGATCTCCTTGCTGAAGAGATGCTGCACGCCCAGCTGGTAGGAGATCGTGGTCTGCGGCTCCAGGTTCGGATTGCCGCGCGCTTCGGCCGAGATGTTTCGTCCCTGATAGAGATACAGGCGGTCCGGCACCTGGAACAGCCGGCCGTAGTGGAAGCTCATGACGTCGCGATCGGAGATGGGGTACGCGATGCCGACACGCGGGCTCCACTGCGTCTTCACCTTGTCCGCGACCTCGGCCGAGGAGATCTGGTTTCCGACCGAGAAGCTGTCGTACCGGACGCCCGCGTTGAGCACCATGCCTTCGTACTCCCAGCGGTCCTGCACGAAGAAGGAGCCTTCCGGGTTGTAGTTCTGGAACTCATCCCGCGTCGCGCCGTAGTCGCCGCTCGCGTCGAGCACGTTCGGGAACTGGGTCAGCAGGAACGAGAGGTCGTTGTAGTTGATGTCGCCGCCCACCATGAAATTGTGGGCTTTCACCTTTTTCGAATAGTCGCCGTTCAGCGTGTAGGTGACGGTGTTGCGGCGCTCGTAGAAGGGATAATCGCCGTTCGTCACGTAGTACTGTCCGTCGAGACGGTTGAGCGGGTCGTAGTAGTTGTTCGGGCGCTGCTGGTACTCCCAGAGCTGGTGGTCGAGCACGTCTTCCGTGGACTTCCACTGCTGCCGCGAGGCGCGCAGGTTGTAGATCTGGCCGATCCCCAGCGTGTGCTTCCAGGTCAGCGCCACCTGCTGGTACGTCGCGTCCGTCACCGGCAGATGGTCGGCCGTATTCATCGGGATGTAACTCGAGTCGACCGGATAGTAGGACCAAGTCCCGTAGCGCCGCGTGATGGTGCCGTCCGTCGGCGCCGTCGAGTCCTCGATCACCTGGACGAAGCCTTCCCGGTTCCAGCGATTGTGGTACCGGCCGTCCAGCGTGTGGTTGTCGATGAACTCGAAGTTCAACTTCGCGTTCGGCGTGACCTTGTAGGTCAGCTTGCTCGAGAGGTTACTGGCATTGGCCTGGCGGAGTCCCGTCCGGACGAAATCGAGGAACCGGTGCTCGTTGTGCTCCGAGGTGTTCGCCAGGTAGGTGTCGGTCCAGGTCCCCTCGTAGGAGATGTAGTAGTTGGTCTTGTTGAAGAGGAACGGTCCGCCGAAGCCGAGCGAGATGCGCTCGAAGTTGTTGAACTCCTTGTCGTGCTCGCCGTAGCGATCCGTGAAGTAGCGCGCCTCGCCCGTGAACTTGTCGCCCCCCTCGCGGGTGGTCAGGCTGATGACGCCGGAGAGCGCGTTTCCGTACTGGGCGTCGAGACCGCCGAGCACCTGCTCGCTCGAAGATACCGCGAGGAGTCCGAGGTCCACGCCCTCGGCGCGGAGCGGATTCCGGCTTGCGATGCCGTTCACGACCGTGAGCACCTCGTCCCCGCGTCCGCCGCGGAAGTGGAGCTCACCGTTCTGGCTGATGACGCCCGCCTTCAATCCGATCGCGTCCTTGTAGCTGTCGACCGGGAGCGAGTGCAGGTCCTCACTCGTCACCACCTGCTTGGTCGAGCTGTCCCTCTTGCGGATGGCGATCTTCTGGTCGCCAACGATGTCGATCTGTTTGATCTTCACGGCCTCTTCGGCCATTTTGAACTCGAGGTTCGTCGTGCGGTTGGCGTCGACCTTGACTCCCATGCGTTCCTGCTGGGCAGCGCCGACCAGGCGACAGCGAACCGTGTAGGTACCGACCGGCACCTTGATGATCGTCGCGATGCCCTGGGCGTTCGTCTGTCCACCGGTCTGTGCTCCGAGGATGATGACGTTCGCGTACGGCTGCGGTGCCCCGCCCTGATCCAGGACCTTGACGACGATCGTCCCCGTATCGGCGAAGGCGGGGACCGCGAACGCTACGAGGACGAGTGCAAGGAACGAGGAGATCGAGGTCGGCCGCACCGCTCGGGCGGCTACGTGACGCCGCGTCTTGCAGCTCCTCATGGATTCGTCCACTCCTTTCGAAGACAAGATTCGAAGGATCGAGAAAACGTAACGTTTATGCGGTTTTTGGAGCCCCGAGTCAAGGCAATTCATTACAGAACACCTGCTTGGAGCCGTCGATCGATGTTACGGAAGGACACGTCGCACACACCATGGGCCAAATCCGGACGGGACGGTCGGGGGGCTACTCGACGTCAGGGGGGGGAACTTCGGGAGACGCACCGAAGTACGTTCTCTTGTGAAGGAGTATATCCGGAAAGTCCCGGTCGACAAGGGATTTTTTCAAAATTCCGTCACGCTGGACATGTGGAAGCCCTGGATTCGTAACGCCGGGCACACCACGCCCCCCGCCCGCACCGCCTCCGACATCCCCTCCACCCGCTTCAGCATCTCGACCACGCTCTGATTGAAGCGGAAGTTGCGAACTGCGTGGGTGATGCGTCCCTTCTCGATCGCGAAGAGGCCGTCCCGGGTCATGCCCGTGAGGGTCGCCGTCATGGGGTCGACGACGTTCGTGTACCACACCCGGGTGACCCAGAGCCCTCGCTCGATCCCGTCGAGCAGTGCCTCGGCGGGACCGGCTCCTCCCTCCAGGACCAGATGGCGCGCGAGCGGACCGATCGTGTTGGGAATGGGGAGGCTATGCCCCGTCGACTCCTTCCCTTCCTTGGCGGCCGTGGGACGGTCGTACACCGGACCCCGGGCAATCCCGCGCTCGATCAACGTGGTCGGCCGGGTCGGGATGCCCTCGGCGTCGAAGGGGGAGCCGCGATGGAGCGGGTGAAAGGGGTCGTCCCGAAGCGTGACGTTCTCCCCCACCACGCGCTCTCCGATCCTCCCGGAGAGGAAGCTCCGCCCCTCCTGCACGGCGAGTGCTCCCAGGGAGATCCAGGACAGGTCCGTGAGCAGGTCGGCGACGGCCGCAGGCTCGAGGACCACGGTATAGGCGCCGGGATCCCAGGATTTCGCGCCGCGGGAGCGGATCGCCTTCTCGACGGCGCGGTCGGCGAGGGCGGCGCCATCCACGTCGGAGGCGCGCCAGCTCTCGCGCTCGGCCCAGCCCGACGCGGCACCGTCGAGCGCGGAGATGCGAAAAGTGGCGTGCGTGCCGCGATGGTAGGCGGCGAGTCCGCGCGTGTTCGCGATGGCCATCGCATCGACCATGCCGTAATCGCCGATCGTGCCCCGGCCGGTCTCGTAGATGCCGGCCGCGGTCACGCCGGCCTCGACGCACCGCTCGACCGCGCGCTTGACCTCGCTCGCGCGCCCGTCCGCGCCGAGGTTTCCCGTGGTCGAATCGTCCGCATCGACACTCCGATACGACTGCGGCCCCGGGAGCGGCAGGAGATCCGGTATCTCCGGCTGGACGCGAGCCGCGGCCGCGGCCGAATCCAGGAGCCGCTCGATGCCTTCCTTCGAGAGATCGTTCCCGTTCGCCCGGCCGGTCCGCTTTCCGTCCACCACGCGCACGGAGAGCTCGACACGGTTCTCGGAAACGTTCTGCGTGATCTCGTTGTTGGCGAAACGCGTGAGCCGGCTCACGCCGCCGCCGAGGACCGCCTCGACCTCGCGCCCCTGCGCCGCGACGAGGACCTCGTCGAGCAGGGCGCGCGCTTCGGACTCAGTCATCGTATCCGACCCCGACGTTCACCTTGCGGAAGCGCGCCGGCGCAGCGCCGTGCGTCATCTCGGCCACCTGGCCGGGCTGCCCCTTGCCGCAGTTGGTCACGCCCCACGGCTTCCACGCCTCGGGGCCGCAGACGAAGTCGCAGGAATTCCAGAATCGCGGCGTGATCCCCTGGTAGGTGGGATTGCGCAGCATCCGCACGCGCCTCCCTTTCTTGATCTCCCATGCGATCTCGGTCTTGAACTGGAAGTTGTATCGGAGCTGATCGATGCTCCAGCTGCGATTGGTTTCGAGGTAGAGACCGTCGTAGGTGTCGGCGAGGAGATCGTCGAGCGAGCCCCGCCCCGGCATGAGGCTCAAATTCACCATGCGGATCATGGGGACGTGGTGCCAGCCATCCGCTCGGACGCAGCCGCGGCTCCGTGATTCGCCGATCGTGTGTGCCAGCTCGCGCGAGGTGAGATAGCCCACGAAGAGTCCGTCCTCGACGATGGGCCAGCGCTGCGCTTCCACGCCTTCGTCGTCGTAGCCGAACGTGGCGAGGCCGCCGGGCAAGGTGCCGTCGGCCATCAAGGTGACATGCTCCGATCCAAAGCGGAGCACGCGAAGCTGGTCGGTCGTCAGGAAGCTCGTGCCCGCGTAGTTCGCTTCCATCCCGAGCACGCGGTCGAGCTCGGCCGGATGCCCCACCGACTCGTGGATCTGGAGCGCCAGCTGCGATCCTTCGAGGATGATGTCGCGCTCCCCTTGCGGGCAGGGATCGGCGGTCAGGAGCGCCACGGCTTCTTCGCCGACCCGTTCCGCGTTCTCCACCCAGGGGATCGACTCGATGAACTCGTAGCCCCGCGTCTGGTGGAATCCCTCGGCCTGAGGGAAGCTCCGGCGCTGGACTTCGGTGGCCGAGACCGCCGTCGCGCTGTAGCCGCCTCCCGACCGGACGATCGTCTGGTCGATGTCGCTCCCCTCGGTGCTCACGTAGAGCTGGCGTTTCTTCACGAAGGTGAAGAAACCCTCGGCGATCGCAACGCCGGTCACGCGTCGGAGCGTATCGTCGATGCGAAAGAGGAGGTCGAGCTTACGCTCGAGCGGCACGTGGAAGGGATCGACCTCGCAGGGCGAGGACCAGACCGCGCGATGGGGCGGCTCCGGTGCGAGGCGGACCGGCGTTTGGAGGAGTCCCGAGCTCGCGCGCGCGATGCCGACCGCTTCGGCGGCGCACGCGTCGACCGCGTCCTTCGTCAGGAAGCCCGTGGCCGCGTAGCCCCAGCCGCCCTGGACGAGCACGCGCACGCCGAGGCCGACCGAATCGGAGCGGTCCACGGATCCGACCTGCGCGTTCTTGACCTGGAGGTCTTCGCGCGCCGTCTCGAGGAGGCGCACGTCGGCGTAGTCGGCACCGCGCTGCCGCGCCGTGTCGAGCGCTTGCTCTACGAGGGAGCGCACGCCGGAGGCGAAGCTAGAAGGCGCGCTGGATGAAGAGGTAGCCCTGATCTCCGTATCCGATCTCATCAGCCGGATCGTCGGGCGCGGAATCGAAGTGGTAGTGCTCGTAGGAAGCGTCGATGCGCCACTGGAGGGCGTTCCAGAAGTAGCCGAGCCCCAGGGTGAGCCCCGCCCCCTTGACCGGCGCGCTCGCATCCTGGCGGTTCGGATCGAGGCGGATCAGCTCCACCCCCGCGCGGAGCGGGATCGCGGGCTTGAGGCGATATTCGCCCCCGATGTTGAACGTCGAGCTCATCCGGCTGAAGTCCGGGAGCTCGTTGAAGAAGTCCTCGCGAAACTCCCGCGCCAGCTGCATCTCCGCGCCGAGGACGCCCTGCTTGTTCGGGAGGTCCACCGAGAGCCCGCCGGCGAACCGATAGCCTTCGCGCTTCACGTCGAGCTCGTTGACGCTTGGAATGACGACTTCGTTCGCGCGGATCCACTCGTACTCGCGGTAGTAGCCCCACTGCGCCCCCAGGTGCACGGGACGACCAGGGAGGCCCACGAGCCAGCGGGTGCTCACCTCATTGTGGCGGAGCCCGCTCAGGAAGGCGGACCAGTGCTTCTTGAAGACGTTGTTCGGATCGGCGTCCCCCGGAAGCGGGTTCATGAAGAACTGAGGCGCCCAGTTGATCCGGGCGACCTCTTCACCGTCGAACGAGCGGTGCCGCCCGTCGATGATCGCCTCGAGCCAGGACAAGTTCTTGTAGTGGATCGCTCCGCCGTACGCGACCTCAGGGCGGTCCCAGTCGTACTCGTCCTGATTGAGCGGGGACTCGCTGATCCCGGTCACGTTCGCATTGGCGTACTGCCCCCACCCCGAAACCGTCATCTCCGAGTTGAGGACATGCGGGCGGTACAGGGCGCCGCCCTGGAATTCCGTCCGCGCGCTCGAGACGTTGAGATCGTACGGAATGGGAAGGCGCCGGTTTTCGTTCTCGGTCCGATAGCCGATCCGCGCGCCGAGCGTCAGTCCCTCGAGAAACTCGCGCGCGTAGACCGCCGAAAGCGTCGGCGACTCGACGCCGGCGCCGAACGTCCGGTCGGTCGCGACCGGGGCCAGCTCCGGAGCGACGGGAAGATCGAAGTCGCGGATGAAGCGGCAGTCGTCGGGCGAGGGACACTCGTCATGACGGCTCGCGTCCACGTTCGCGTAGTCGAAGCCCGCGGCCATGGCCCACTTCCTCCCGGGCCTGAACTCGGCGTGGAGGCCGGCACCGTGCAGCACCGCGCTGTTCGCGTAGCCGTAATCCGTGTGATCGTGCCCCTGATACGTGACGGGCACCTCGACGTACGAGCTGTCGCGCGATTCGCGAAGCCCCGCCGGATTCCTGGAGTAACTGTAGGGATCGAGGCGGCTCTGATCGTCCGGAATCGCGACCAGGATCCCTCCCATCGCCTTGAGACGGGCGGAGGCGTTGCCGGCGAAGGGCTCGACCGGCGTCCCGTTCAGCCAGGCGTCGATGACCTGGGCCTGGGCCGAACCGGCCATCGCGGGAAGGACGAGGATCGCAGAAAGAACGAGAAGCGTTCGCGCGCAGCGCGTGAAAGAGAACATGGCGGACTCCGGGACCGATACGATGCGGGGAGTGGTCATCGGGCGCTCAGGGACGCAAGTAGATCGGGATCAGGTCGGAGACGCTCCGGGACTTCGTCGTCCCGTCCACGATGGTGAATCGCACGGCGTAGTGCCCGCCCGGCACGAGCGGGATGTCGTCCGGCCTCGGTGGGGGCACGATGCCGTTGCCCGGCGACGCGGGCCTTGCGATGAGCTCGCGGCGAAGCTCGAGCCCCCACTTCCCCATCGCCCAGGCGCCGCGGGCCACGACGTCGGACTGGCTGGAATCCGGAAGGGTGGAGCGGAACGAGGGAACGTAGTCGCCGGGATTCCACGTCTTGTCCACCGCCTGAGCGTCGTCCAGACGGATCGGATTGATGGTCTCGCACGGCGTGAACGCCTTGGCGACCGTCTCCCAGACCACGGTGATGAGCGGCTTCCCTCGGTTGAGTCGCGCGTCGCGCGTTCCCTTGCTCGCGATACGAAGGGGCACATAGGTATTCGAGTCGTGGTTGGCGAGCTGATACGTGTACTTCCCGATGTCCCGAACCGGTCCCGAGCCGACATCGTACATGTCTTCCATGTACGAGCCGCCGGGATGGGCCGTCGATCCGACGTCATCGTGGTCCACGGCGGCCCCCGTGAATTCCGTGGAGCTCACAGGATTGGAAGGGTCCGTCGTCTCGGCTCCCCAGCGCCAGAGATCCTTGGGATACCCGCCGGACGCGGTCGAGAAGACCTCGATCTGGACCTCGTCCTCGTGGAGGTTCCGGTTGATGGTCCACCTGGCGGGGTTCACGAGATCGGTGTTGCCGGTGGTGCAGTCGATCAGCGTGTCGCCCGTAGCATCGTCGACGACGTCGGCGGTCGTCACCAGAGGCATCTGCAGGCGGTTTTCCGTTGGATCGGGCCACTGGAGCAGGAAGAGGAAGCCGTCCGGATTGCTGAACTTGTCCACGGTCCAGAGGCTTCGGACCGAGAGATAGAAGGTCCCCCCTCGCTCGCCCCCCTCGTTGTGCATGCGGATGACCGACGCGTCTCCGGTGATGGACCACTCGATGTCGGTGACGCGGCCGTCGATGAGGAGCTCGCGAGACTCCTGCTGGGGTGAATTGAGGAACTGCTCGTTGCCCCGAACAGCGGTGATCTCGCTGACGGGGTTGGGCTCGGTGGGTTGAGTTTCACCGCAGGAGAGGCTCGTGGCGGCGAGCACGGCACAAAGAATCCCTGTACGGAGCATCCTACTAGAAGGCATCTATCGTCCTCGGATCATTCGGACTGTAGGGGGGGAATTGGGCGGTAGGTTACGGATTCCTCCGCCGGACTGTCAAGCGAAAAGCCCCGGATCGAGGCTCGGGAAAATCGGGTACCTGGCTTCCATTGCAGCGACTTCCGGCTCGTCCAGCGGTCCCTGGGTGAGCGCGCGATCGAGCCGGCCGAAGCGCTCCAGGTGCTCTTCCGTGCGTCGATGCGCGTACGGGACCAGGGTCCCGGTCTTCATGATGAACGCCCAGTCGCTCGCCTGGGCCAGGAGGACCTCCCGGCCGGCCTGGCGGAGGGCCCGGCCGCGCAGACCGTCCCCTCGGTCCCCTTCCCGTGCGAGCGACGCCATTCGCTCCGACGCGCGGAGGAGATGGCGGTAGATCCAGTCGTTCGAAGGGTCCAGCCAGACGCTCGAGTAGCCCTCCGCCCCCCAGCTCGACGGAAAGAGCCGCCCTTCCGCCGCGCGCGGGATCCGAGCGGCCGCCTCGGTCGCCGACACCGCCTCGAGATCGCCGCTCTCAGCCACTCGATCGAGCACGAGATCGAGCCATTCGGGTCCCTCGTACCACCAGTGGCCGAACAGCTCGGCGTCGTACGGAGCCAGGACGAGGCAGGGTTGCCCGACGGCGCGCGCCGCACGGCGCGCCGCAACCTCCCGCGCCCGCACGAAGTGGGATGCGTGCGCCACCGCCCGCTCGCGCGCGCGATCGGGATCGTAGAGCTCCCGGTGCTCGAAGCGTCGGTCCGTGATCCGGTGATACTTGAGACCGAGGTGCGTCCGCGTGCCGCCCGACGGAAGATCGGAGCGAACCTCGTCCATCGGCAGATCGAACCCCTGATCGCGGTAGTACTCGCGGTATTCGGGATCGCCCGGATAGCCCTCGGTCGCGCTCCACACCTGGCGCGACGCGTCCACGTCGCGGCCCAGGGCGAGCACGCCAGAGCCTGTGCGGAACGGGGCGTAGGTTCCGGGGAGCGGCCGCGGGCACGCGTTCGCGATGCCGTGCGCGTCGACCACGAACCACCCGACTCCGAATTCCGCGAGGATCGATTCCACACCGGGCGTGTAGCCGCACTCCGGAAGCCACATCCCTTCGGGCCCATGCCCCAGCCGGCGCTCGAAATCCCGCGCCGCGGTGCCGATCTGCGCGCGCCACGAGGGCGCGCCCATGTCCATCAGAGGAAGGAAGCCGTGCGTCGCGCCGCAGGTGACGAGGCTCACGACGCCCGCCTTCTCCAGCGACGCGAACGCGCCGACGACATCGCGGCGGTACGTGTCCTCGTAGCGCCGCCGTCCCTCGCGAAAGCGCTCCAGATAGTGGCGCGACAGCCGCTCGAGCGCGGGCTCGTTCGCGTGGCGGTGGACGTCCCGTGCGGCCAGGTCCTCGAGGCGGGCGAGCCGGTGCGCGAGACGGCCCCGGATCAGATCGTCGTCCAGCATCGCGATCAAGGTCGGCGAGAGCGAGAGGGTGATCCGCCCGCGCGCCCCGCGGTCGGCGCGTCGCTCGAGGACCCCGAGGAGCGGGAGATAGCACTCGAACAGCGCCTCGACGAGCCAGCGCTCCTCGAGCGGATCCTCGTATTCGGGATGGCGCACGTACGGGAGGTGCGCGTGGAGCAGGATCGAAAGGAAACCCGACGGGGCGGACGCCGTCACGATTCGCCGGGGCGCGTCGCGAGATAGCGCGCGACGGAGCTCGGAGAGGTGCGCGGGGGTCCCGAGCGGGCGCGCGCGGCCTCGGCCTCGAGCCACGCGGCTCCTGCGGGGTCGACGGGCCAGTCGCCCGTCTCGGCGCAGGGTCCGTCCGGCGGCACCGGCATCCAGCGCGATGCGAGGAGCCCGACGAATCCGGACGAAAGTTCGAGCCCCAGCTCGGCGCGAGCCACACCCCCGGATGCTCGAAGATCGAAGAACCAGGTCTCGTCCCGAAGCGCGTCCGGGAGATCGATCGCGAACGTCGCGGACGGAGGCCGGTCCGGGCTCGACGCCTGATGCACGAGAATGCGATAACGGAGCGGCGCGTGCGCCGCCTTCGCCATCGACTCCGCGCGCGCATGGAGCAGGGACGAGATCTCCCAGATCGCGGCCGCGCGGTGCGGATCGCGGATGAGGAGATGCAGGCGGTCCTCTTCGTAGCGCCGCCCTCGAAGCGGAGCGGCTGGGGCCTCGGCAGGAGTCTGCGCCGCGAGGCGTTCGAGCGACGTCATGGGTTCCCTTTCGTCAGCGGAGCAAGACCACGCGGCGCGCGACCTCGCCGTCCTTCCATCGTACACGCAGATAGTAGACGCCGCTCGAGAGCGTCCGTCCGTTGTCGGCAGCTCCGTTCCAGTCCCACGCCATGAGACCGGAGTCCGGAATCCGGAGCTCCCAGCTCTTGACGCGCCTCCCGCGGGCGTCGAAGACCTCCGCCTTCGTGACCGCCCCCTTGGGCGCGCGCACGCCCAGGTGAACCGGCCCGCGGCTCGGCGTCGGCGCCGCGCTCACCCAAGGTCTCGGAGCTCCGCCGCCCGGCGCGGGAGAGCCGGACGAGCCCGACACCGTGACGACGACGCTGTCGGGAACGAGCTGCGACCGGCCGCTCGAGTTGAGCGCCTGGAACTGGACCACGTGGTCCCCCACGGGCAGGTTGAACGTGAGGGAGAAGCGCTCCGCCCCTTGATCCATGACGCCGTCGTCCGACGGAAGCGTGGTCCATGGCCCGCTGTCCACGCGGTACCAGAGCGAGTCGATGGTCGCGATGGTAATCGAATCCCCCGCCCCGAAGAGGAAGGGGTTCGTGTTCGGGAACGCGACGTCTCCCGCCGTGCCGGTCACGTGGATCGGAAAGCCCGGCATGTTGCCGTAGCGGGTCGAGTCGGTGCGGACCGACGGCCGGGTCTCGTACAGGTCGAGGACCCCGGAATGATCCCGGTCGACCCAGCCGATCGAGCCCATCGTCGAGGAGCAGAGGCTGTCCGGATAGTTTCCCTTCATCAGACAGCGGTCGTCGGGACCGCAGTAGTGCGGCGCCGGGATCACCGAGTTCGAGTTGGGCCAGCCGAAGTAGCCGGTCAGGAGCGTGCACGACCACCAGGCGCTGTTCGACGGGTACTCGTCGAGGGCCCAGAAGAGGTGCGTTATCTCGTGCTCCACGTAGTAGTCGAGCGCCGCGCTCCGGGTGTTCGCGTTGTTGATGGGGAGGACCACCCACGGTCCGCCCAGATTCGCATGCGCGATGAATCCGTCCGGGAACGCGCCGTCGGGATCGGTGTCGTTCTGCACCGCGAGGATGAGCGTTCCCCAGTGCGCCCCGAGCCGCGCACGCGCCGCGTTGGCGACGTCGTACGCCTCCTTCTCCGCGTCGGTGCCGTAGCCCGCGAGCGGCTTGAGCGTGTCGCGAATCCAATCGAGCTCGAAGCTCGTCGTCCGCGTGATCGGCTCATAGCCGGTCGGCGTCGACGCATTCACCTCGATCAGGAAGGTGAGCGGCACGTCGTGGGCCGCCGCGAACGTGGTCCACTTGAGAAGGCCTCGCGCCGCCGAGCGAACGACCGAGTCGCGAAGCGCCGGGGTCCAGTTGTAGAGGTTCGCATCGATGCTGCCGTCGGATTCCGGGAAGAGGAGCGAGACGGCGACGCGGCCCATCATGAATTCACTCGTGTCGGTCCACCGGGCTCCGTGCGGGAGACCGGCCGGCATCGGCGGCGCAGCGTTCGGTCCGTCGATCCCGGTACGGTCGAGGGGCGGCAGCATGTCGGCGCGCCCCTCGAACGGGTTGAAATCGGGATCCCCGTCGAGCGCGGGAGCTCCCGCCGGCGTGGACGCCTTCGACTCGTCCGGGCCGGTCACATCCAGGAAGCCGGCCGGCAGCGCGCGGTGCGGTCCGCGCTCGCGAACGAAGAACGTGGACGGCAACACGGCGACGTCGACGTGATAGCCCGCGCGCTCGAGCGCGTCGACGGTCGTCCGAGGATCTCCGCTCACACCCTCGATCACGCGGACGCCCTGCGGCCGCGCGAGCGTGCGGAGCGTCTCGCGTCTGAAGCCCTCCGCAGACGTGGAGGTGCTCACGGCGGCGCTCGCCGGAGCGGCCCCGAACGCCACCGCCGCGAGGAACGCGAACGCGAGTGACCTCGAGCTAGCGAAGCTGTACGACGCGAACCGCACGGCGCTCTCCTCCCGATTCCGCGACGATCCAGTAGACGCCGCTTCCCGCCTGGTTCGACCTCGCGTCCCTGCCGTCCCACCGGATCAAGGCGCGATCGGATCCCATCGGTCCGTCGTACAGGGTCCGGATCAGCTCCCCGCGCACGTTGACCACGCGGACGCGGAGATGCCTCCCCGCGGCGCCTGGCCGCTCGATGGGAATCGCGAGCGCGCCGGAGAACGGATTCGGCGAGGCCGGTCCGATGCGGAAGGCGAGCGGAGCGGGCACGGGCTCGGGCGTCGGCGGCGGCTCGGGCGGGAGCACCGCCGTCGGGATGATCGCGAACACGCGCCCCACGATGTCCGCCCCGCTCGAGACCGAGCGCACGTCGCTCCAGAGCACGAGCGCGTGACCTCCGGCATCGAGGCCGACGGTCGGATCGAGCTGGTCCGCGCCGAGCACGTCCTGATCGACGCGCAGGATCCCCGTCGAAGGAGCCACGCCCCCCTCGAAGGCCTGCATCCACGGCGTCCAGTCGCCGGCACGTTTGGACTCCCAGGTGACGACCGACTGACCTCCGGACACGGCGAGCCCTGGAGCCAGCATGGCATCGTCATGACCCGGATCGAGCCTGATTGGGTTCGAGAGCACCGCTCCCGACGCGGCGAAACTCTGAACGTAAACCCGCGAGAGCCCGGATGGATCGCTGCACAGCCACGCCACCTCGATCCGCCCCTCCGAGCCCACGCCCAAGTGCGGCTCGGATCGTATCCCCGTCTGCCCCGCTCCAACTTCGACGGGGGCGCGGTCCTGACTGAGATTGGCGTCCAGATGCACGATCCAGAGCCCCGGTTCCACCACGCCGTCGATCGCATACGCGAGCCAGTAGCCCCCCTCGCCGTCGCGATCGAGATCCACGCCAGTGACTGGTGACGAAGGAGGCACGGTGAGGACCGGATGATTCTCGCCGATTCTCGCTCCCGCCATCGTCAAGAGCTGACCGAACGGCTGGGTCGTCCCGGTCCGCGCGTCGAGCCAGGCCACCGCGAACGTCCCACCGTCGGTCGTCGCCGCCGGGCTCGTTTGCGCGCTCGCGAGGCGGTCCGAAATCCAGAAGCCCGAGACCGGAGGGTTGCCGGGCGCGGCGTACAGGAATCCACGAATCTCGCCGGCGTCCGAATCGCGCGCCAGCTGCGCCGCGATCAGACCGGCGCCGGAGGCGGTCACGGCCGACGACGATGAGACGGGACGGTTCACGCCGTCGTCCTTCGCGACGAGATGGTTCGCTCCCGATCGTCCGCCCGACGCGGTGATCCACTGGCCGTAGAGATCTCCGGTTCCGGTCCGGTAGTCGATCCATGTGGCGAGGTACTGCCCCGTTCCGCGGCCGACATGGGGACGCCTCTGGTCTCCGCCGGCCGCATCGTCGTTCAGCTGCGTCTCGGAATTCCGGCGCGTCCCGTCGGGCAGGATGGAAAGCGCGTAGACGTCCGGGGATCCGTTCCGTCCGTCCTCCCAGACGGCCACGATCCCGTCGCGGCCGTCCCACACCGCGCCGGGCGTTCCCTGGCGCGCCGGAAGGAACGCGTTCACGCGGAAATTCGCCGCCGGCACGGTCGTGTCGTAGGGGACCCGCGACGCCTGGACGTTGGCGTCGATACCCAGATTGCCGCGATAGTCCTCCCAGAGCAGGTACGCGGCGCCTGGGGCCGAGAAGGCTCGCACGGCGCGCTGGTCCTTGCCGAGGGGATCGTCATTGACCCGCACGTTGCCGCCGACCAGGCCGCCGGATGGATCGATGCGCTGCGCGTACACGTCGCCGGTATCCGTGGGCTTGTCGCGCCGGTCGATCCATCCGACGACGTAGCCCGCAGCATCGGCCGCGACGCAGACCGATTCGTCGTCCTGGTTCACCGTGGTCCCGTTGACCTTGAAATTGCCGCCCACCGGCTGGCCGAGCGCGTTCAAGCGCTGCGCGTAGACGTCGTCCGTCATGCCGACCGTGACGCCGCCTCGACCGTCGAGCCAGGCGACCAAGACGGACCCGTCGGGCCGCGCGGCGACGGCCGGACTGTTTTGGGAGCTGCCTCCCGCGACCGGATCCACCGAGATCTTGAAGTTGGGTCCGATGGGAGCGCCGGAAGCGGTGACGTAGACGCCGAAGATCTCCCCCTGGGTCTGACGCTGGTCCGCCCACACGACGAGATACCGGTCCGGACCGATGGCCGTGACGGCAGGATGCGACTGGTCGGCGGAGCCGAGGTCGTCGTTCAGGCGGAGATTGGGCGTGATCCGAAGACCGATCGAGTCGAGCGCCGAGCCGTAGATGTCGCGATTGGCTGCGCGCGTGTCCTCCCAGACGGAGAAGAAGGTCCCGGCCGGGCTCGCCGCGATGTCGGGAAAGCTCTGGGTGCCGCCGTTGGAATCGTCGTTGATGCGCCGGTTCAGGGAGGTCCCGATCCCCTGCGGATCGTGGATCGTGAGGGCATATGTGTCGAAGTCGACGTTCTGGTTGAAGGTGTTCCGCCCGTCCATCCAGATCACGACGAGGGAGCCGGACGAACCGCAGGCCACGGCGGGCGCCCACTGGTTCTTGTTCACGCGGTCGTCGTTGACGAGAAACTCGTCCTGGGCGCTCGCGGGCAGAGCCGCGGCCAGCCAGGCGATGAGCACGAATGGCAGAACGCCGGGACGCAAAGGCAACGAGCGATCACCCTTTCCGGCGTGGCGCGAGACGGGCGGCGCTCCGATCAGACTGTGAGCGCGGGGATCGTCACCTCGGGGAATCTGGAGAGGGTATCGAAGACGTCGCGGGCGATTTCCTGGAGCCTCTCGCGCGACTTCGCCTCGAACCGAACCACCAGAACCGGCTGGGTGTTGGATGCGCGAATGAGCCCCCAGCCGTCCCCGAACTGGACCCGGGCGCCGTCCACGTCGAGGACGTCGTACCGGGACCGGTAGTGCTCGCGAACGGAGTCCACGATAGCAAACTTGGCGGCATCGGTGCAATCAAGCCTGAGCTCGGGGGTCGAAACGTACCGGGACTCCGGCAACTCCTGGACCAGCGCGGATAGCGGACGCCCGGCCGAGGCGAGAATCCGGAGCAGCCGCCCCGCCCCGTAGAGCGCGTCGTCGTAGCCGTAGAACTCGTCCGCGAAGAACATGTGCCCCGACATCTCGCCGCCGAGCGGCGCATTCGTTTCGCGCATCTTGGCCTTGATGAGCGAGTGCCCCGCCTTCCACATGATCGGGTTCCCCCCCTTCTGCTTCACCCACTCGACGAGCCCCTGGGAGCACTTCACCTCGAAGACCACGGTGCCTCCCGGTTTCTTCGCGAGCACGTCCGCCGCGAAGAGCCCGAGGAGCTCGTCCCCGAAGATCATCCGGCCGTTCTCGTCCACCGCCCCCACGCGATCGGCGTCGCCGTCGAATCCGATCCCGACGTCCGCCTTCGTCGCACGGACGCGGTCGCACAAGGGCTTCATCAGCTCGGGTACGGTCGGGTCCGGCAGATGGTTCGGAAACCGGCCGTCGGGCTCGGCGAACATCGCGTCCACCTCGCAGCCGATCGCCCGGAGGAAACGCGGGCCCAGGATGCTGGCGGCGCCGTTCCCTGGGTCGCACACGACCTTGAGTGGCTTCGCGAGCCGGATCCGGCCGGACAGGTCGGCCATGTAGGGCTCGTCGACCGAGACCTCCTCGACGACGCCGCGCCTCTCGAGCACACCCGCGGTCGCGCCGCGCCGCGCGATCTCCTGGATCTCGGGACCGTGGAGGGAACTGGTGCCTTCCGACACCTTGATGCCGTTGTATTCGATCGGATTGTGGCTCCCGGTGATCATCACGCCGGCGTCCGCCTTCAGATGGAGCACGGCGAAGTAGAGCGTGGGGGTCGGCACCTGCCCGACATCCACGACCGAGGCTCCCTGATCGCGGAGCCCCTCCACCACCGCCGCGCGGATGCGCGGCGACGAGAGCCGGACGTCCCGGCCGACGGCGATGCGGCGCTTCCCGCGCTCCGCCATCATCTGCGCGAAGGCGCGCCCCACGGCGCGCGCGACGTCGTCAGTCAGGTCTCGGTCGGCGATGCCGCGGATGTCGTACTCGCGGAAGATCTGCGGGTTCACGGGCGCTCCTTCATTCTGAGGTAGGCGTCGATAAATAGATCGAGGTCGCCGTCCATCACGGCCTGGACGTCGGTGACGACGATGTCGGTGCGATGGTCTTTGACCTGAGTGTACGGCTGGAAGACGTACGAGCGGATCTGGTTCCCCCAGGCGATGTCCTTCTTGCCACCGCCGAGCGAGTCGCGCTTCTCCTTGTCCTCCTCGATCCGCAAGGCGTAGAGCCGCGCGGTGAGGACCTTGAGCGCCGCATCCCGGTTCCGGTGCTGCGACCGCTCGCTCTGGCACTGGACGACGAGTCCGCTCGGCAGGTGCGTGATGCGGACCGCGGACTCGGTCTTGTTCACGTGCTGCCCTCCCGCGCCGCTCGCGCGGTAGGTGTCGATGCGGAGATCGCCCTCCTTGATCTCGACCTTCGCGTCCTCCCCTGCCTGAGGATAGATGAAGACCGACGCGAACGACGTGTGGCGGCGCTTCTGTGCGTCGTACGGTGAGATGCGGACCAGCCGGTGCACGCCGCGCTCCGCCTTCAGATAGCCGTAGGCGAGGTCGCCGTCGATCTGGATCGTGGCGTCCTTGATCCCGGCCTCGTCCCCCGCCTGGCGGTCGAGCACCTGCGCCGTCCAACCTCGCCGCTCGACGTAGCGGAGATACATGCGGAGGAGCATCTCCGCCCAGTCCTGGGACTCGGTCCCGCCGGCGCCCGGATGGATGGTGAGGATGGCGCCGTGAGCGTCGCTCTCGTCCGAGAGGAGGCTCCGGATCTCGAGATCCTGGATGCGCGGGAGGAGGCGCTTCGACTGCTCCTCCAGCTCCTGCGCGAGCGTCTCGTCCGGGTCGTCGGTCAGGAGCGCGGCCATGCCTTCGGCGTCGTCCACCTCGCGGGTCAGCTCCCGGTAGGGCTCGGTGACCCGTTTCAGCGACTTCAGCTCGGCGACCGTCCTCTGCGCCTGCTCCCCGTCGTCCCAGAAGCCGGGAGCGGCCATACGCTCCTCCAGCTCCTTGGCCCGCGTTTCGCGATGATCGACGTCAAAGAAAGCTCCCGAGCTGCGCCAGGATCTGGCGTCCATCCTCGAGCCGCTTTCGTGTGGCGCTCCAGTCCATCGATGCTCCTTCCGTCAGGCCTTCGCTTCGGACAGGCTTTGGATCTCGTCCCAGATCGCATCGGCCCGCGCGACGAGCGCGGCGCGATCCCCCGCATTCTCCACCTTCCAGAGCCGCCTCGCGCCGCGCACGGGCGGTAGCTTCTGTCCTTGGATTCGCCCGCGCGCCTCTAAGTCGGAAAAGGATCGCGCCGCGCGAAGCCTCCGCGCGCGCTCGTCCTCGGCCGCGACCACCTCGATGACACCGTCGAGCTCGGGCTCGAGCCGCCAGGTCGTGAGCATGGCGGCATCGAGCACGCGCACCAGGGCGCCGGGCGCCTCGAGCGCGGCGCGCACCCGCTCGAGGAGCTTCGGCTGCACGATCGCGTTCAGCCGGCTCATCCGGTCCGGATCCGCAAAGACGACCTTCCCGAGCCGCGCGCGATCGACCTCGCCCTGGCGGTCCATCACGTCCTCGTCGAATGCCTCGCGGATCGCCGCGCGCACCTCGGGGAGGCGGAGGACCTCCCATCCGAGGGCATCGCCGTCGACGAGATCGGCGCCTCGCTCCCGGAACCGGCGCGCCAGGGTCGACTTGCCGGAGGCCATCGCCCCTGTGACGCCGATCCGGACCATCCCGTCAACCTAGGGGCGCGCGCGCGCGAGGGTCAAGCCGAAAGCCCTCACGGATGCGCGTCGGTCCAGTTCGCCCCGCTCCCTTCGTGGACCACGAGCGGGACGCGGAGCGGGATGGCGTGCTCCATCACCTGGCGGATCAAGGGGCCGATCTCGGCCAGCTCCTCCGGATCCGTCTCGAAGAGGAGCTCGTCGTGGACCTGGAGAATGAGCCGCGTGCGGCACTTCCGCTCCGCGAGCAGCGCGTCGATCCGCACCATCGCGATCTTGATGAGATCGGCGGCCGAGCCCTGGATGGGCATGTTGACCGCCGCGCGCTCGGCCTCCGCGCGGCGCGCCCCCTCCGCCCGCAGATTCGCGAATGGGCGGCGGCGCTTGAGAATGGTCTCCGCGTAGCCCGTGCGCCGCGCCTGCGCGAGGGTCCGGTCGATGTACTGCGCGACGCCCGCGAGCGTCCGCTTGTACTCCTCGATGAACGCCGCCGCGAGCGGGCGCGAGAGGTTGAGCTCCCGCGCGAGCCGCACCGGACCCATGCCGTAGAGAATGCCGAAGTTGACGATCTTCGCCTGCGCGCGCTGCGCGGACGTGACCTGGTCGGGAGCCACGCCGAAGAGCTTCGCGGCCGTGGTGGCGTGCACGTCTTCCCCGGTCCGGAAGGCCTCGGTGAGCACCGGATCGTGGGAGAAATGGGCGAGCAGCCGGAGCTCGATCTGCGAGTAGTCGAAGGACGCGAGGAGCCCGCGCTCCCCCTCCGCCACGAACGCGCGGCGGATCGCGCTCCCCTCCTCGGTCCGGATGGGGATGTTCTGGAGATTGGGATCGCTCGCGCTCAACCGCCCCGTGGACGCCACGGTCTGGTGGAAGGTGGCGTGCAGCCGGCCCGTCGCCTTGTCCGTGAGGCGCGGCAGCGTGTCCACGTAGCCGCTCTTCAGCTTCTGGATCTGGCGGTGTGCGAGGAGCAGCTTGGGAAGCGGGTGCGCCTCCGCGAGCGCCTCGAGCACCTCGACGTCGGTCGAGTAGCCATCCTTCGTGCGCTTGCCGCGCGGGAGCTTGAGCCGCTCGAACAGCACCTCAGCGACCTGGCGCGGCGACGACACGTTGAACGGCACGCCAGCGGCTTCCTGGATCTGGTGGTCGAGCCGCTCGAGCTCCGCCCCCATCTGCTTGGCCATGCCCTCGAGCTGGGCCGTATCGACCTTCACCCCGGCGCGCTCCATGCGCGTGAGCACGCCGACGAGCGGCATCTCGACGTCGCGGAAGAGGGGGAGCGCTTCGGCTTTCTCGAGCTCGTTGGTCAGGATCGGGACCAGGCGAAGGCACGCGTCCGCGTCCTCGCAGCAGTACTCCGCCACGCGCTCGACCGGGGCGTCGGCCATGCTGATCTGATCGCGACCGGATCCGATCACCGATTCCGTGGCGATCTTCTTCAGTCCGAGGCGGCTCCACGAGAGCGCGTCGAGATTCTTCGGCTGGTCGGGATCGACGAGGAAGCCCGCGATCATCGTGTCGAACGCGACGTCCTTGACCGGGATTCCGAACGCGTGGAGGACGTGCCAGTCGAACTTCGCGTTCTGCGCGACGCGCCAGCCGTCGGCGGAATCGAAGAAGGGGCGAAGGGCCTCGCGCACGCGATCCTTGTCGAGCATCGTCCCCTGCCGGTGTCCGATCGGGAGGTAGAACGCGCGTCCTGGCGCCGTCGCGAGCGCCACGCCGACGAGATCGGAGCGATGCGGATCGAATCCCGTGGTCTCGGTGTCGAACGCGACCGGTCCGGGCGCCTCCGCCAGCTCCCGCGCGAGCGCCTCGAGCCCTTCCGCGTCCTGAACGATGGTGTAGCTGCCGAAGGGTTCCCGCGGCGGCTCGAGCACCGCCACGGCGGGGACGCGATCGGGCTTGGGCTCCTCGGATCCGCTTCGGGGGGCGCGGCGCGAGGGCGCCGGGCGCAACGTCTCCGGGAAGAGATCCGTCGGCGGCCCTGCCGGAGCGGAGGGGTCTGAAGGAGCGTCGCCCGAACCTGGAGCGCCGGCGGCGGGGGGCTCTTCGTCCAGCTCGGCCGCGAAGCGGCGACGGAGCGTGTGGAACTCGAGATCGGTCATGAGCGTGGCGAGCTCGCGCGCCTGGAGCGGCTCCCGCTCGAGCTCGTCCCAGTGGCGGTCCAGCGGGAGATCGGCGCGGATCGTGACGAGCGTGTGGCTCAAGCGTGCGTTGGCCTCGTTCAGGCGGAGTTTCTCCCGGATCGCGGGACGCTCGACTAAGTCGAGCGAGCGGTAGAGCTCGTCGATCGAGTGGTATCGCTGGATGAGCTGCGCTGCGGTCTTCTCTCCGATGCCCGCCACGCCGGGCACGTTGTCCGACGCGTCCCCCATGAGCGCGAGGAGGTCCACCATTTCCTCCGGCGGCACGCCGTAGCGCTCCCGCACCGCGGCGGGATCCATCGGCTGGAGCTCGCCCGCCTTGCCCTGCGGTGCGAGGACCCAGGTGCGTTCGGAGATGAGCTGGAAGAAGTCCTTGTCGCCGGTCAGGATCAGAGTCGTCGCCCCCGCACGCTCCGCTTCCTTCGCGAGACTCCCGATCAGGTCGTCGGCTTCGACGCCGTCCTGCTCGACGATGGGAATGCCGAGGAGGCCGATGACCTCGCGCGAGCGCGGGAGCTGCGCGACGAGGTCCGCCGGTACCGGGGGGCGGTGCGCCTTGTACTCGGGATAGGCGCGGTGGCGAAACGTCTTCGCCGCCGTGTCGAACACCATCGCCACCTTGTCGGGACGGCGCGAGGCGAGAAGCGGGAGGAGGGTCTGGAGGATCCCGTACGGGATGCTCGTCGGCTCGCCCTTCTTGTTCCGGAGCGGCTTCCGGATGAAGGCGTAGTAGCAGCGATAGACGAGCGCCGACCCATCGATGAGGAGGAGGCGCTTACCCGCGCCGGCTTCCATAGATTCCCTTCTCGATCGCGTAGCGAAGCGAGGCGTCGGGCATCCACCAGCGCACGGAGAGCCCGCGTTTCAAGCGGCTCCTGATCTCGCTCGACGAGATCCCGATGCGCGGCGGATCGAGGAGCGACACGCGGCCGCGGAGCTCCGGCTGGACGCGCGGAGGCCGCCCGTCGCCGCGAGGGACCACGACCAGCCGCGCCAGCCGTGCGATCCGCTCCGGGTCGCGCCACGTCGAAAAATCGTCGAGGCTGTCCTGCCCCATCACGAAGTAGAGGTCCCGGGCTTGCTGCGTGAGATGTTCGAGTGTGTCCACCGTGAAGGAGACGCCGCCCCGCTCCACTTCGAGCGTCGACACCTCGAAGCACGGCACGCCGCGCGTAGCGAGGCGGAGCATCTGGACCCGGTGCGAGGCCGACGCGATCGTGCGCGAGCGCTTGTGCGCGGGGCGTGCGGCCGGAACGAAGAGCATGCGATCGAGGCGGAGCTTGACGAGCGCCTCCTCGGCCATGATGAGATGCCCGACGTGGACGGGGTCGAACGTTCCGCCGAACACGCCGAGGCGCTCGGCGCGCCTCAATCCGTGCTCCGCTCGATCTTCTTGAGGCGCTTCGACGCCTCCCGCTTCGTCCCCGACGAGGCCGTTCCGTTCAGCACGGAGCGGAGCGTGTCCGCCGCCTCCGCCTCCCGACCCGTCTTCACGTACGCGTCCGCGAGCAGCACGCGCGCGTCCAGGGACCAGCGCGACTCCGGATAGTCGTGTATGACCTGCTCGAAGTAATGCCCGGCCGCGTCCCACTGCTTGAGGCGCAGGTAGAGGCGCCCGTTCCGGAAGGCTTTCTCCGCCTGACGGTCGGTGAGCGCGCCGAGCCGCGTGCGGGCCTCCTGCGCTTTGGGATGGTCGGAATAGAGGGAGAGGAAGTCGCGGTAACGCGAGATGGCGCGCGTCGTCTCCGTCTGATCGAGCGGCGCCGGACGGGACTGCAGATCGTCGCAGCGAGCGAGCATGTAGAGCGCGTCCGGGTGGTACGGCGTCGTCGGGAAGTCCCGGATCAGCCGGTCGAACTGACCGGACGCGAGCACATAGTCCTTGGTCTTGAAGTACGAATCGCCGAGGTAGTAGAGCGCGTCGTCCGTCTTCTCCGTACCTGGGAACTGCTCGACGTATGCCTTGAGGTCGGCGATCGCGTCGACCCAGTCCTCCCGGTCGTACTCTCCCTTGCCGCGCTCGTAGCTCGCGACGCCGCCGACCTGGGACTCCTTGAGCGTGCCTCCGCAGCCCGCGGCGAGCGCGGCCAGGAGGAGCGCCGCGAGCGCGCGGCGGGCCATGCGGGATGTCATCGGGGGCGGGGCTCCTCCGCCCGGTCCTCCTCCCGCTCCAGGAAATCGAGGTACGAGCGCGCCCGGACCTCGCCCCGGTTGTCGAGCAGGCAGCGCTCCCATGCTTCGCGCGCGCGGACGCGGCGACCCGCCTTCCAGTGGACCAGGCCCAGCGTGACGCGCGCGTCCACGTAGCGCGGATTCTGCGCCAGCGCTTCCTCGAGCACCGTCTCCGCGTCGTGGTAGAGGCCCATCTCCGCGTACACGGAACCGAGGCGGTTCTTGATGTCGAGGAACTGCGGCGCGTAGCGGAGCGCGCGGCGGTATTCCTGCGAGGCGTCGACGAGCAGTCCCAGGTCGCGGTACGTGTCGCCGAGCTGGGTGTGCGCCTCCGCGAGATGCGTGCGCACCTCGGGCGTCAGGTTCTCGTGATCCGGATCGCGCGGCCGCTCCATCTGGAACTCGCGGAGCGCCTCGTCGTAGCGGCCGAGGTCGTTCAGCACGATGGCTAGATTCAGGCGCGCTTCGACGTAGCGTGGATTCAAGTGGAGCGCCTGGCGGAAGGACGCGACGGCCGCCTCGCGATCGCCGCTCAAGCTCAAGGCGAGACCGAGCAGGTGGTGGAGATCCGGAAACTCTCCGTGGATGGCGAGGGCTTCACGGATCTCGCGCGCCGCCTCCTCGTACAGACCGCGCTCGAAGTAATCGCGAGCGAGCACATGGTGCTGGCGCGCCGCGACTCCCATCGCGCTCCTCCCTGGAATCACGTCCCCCTCCGGCTCAGTTGCGGTTGGAATAGAAGAGCACCACGAGGCCCGCGACGACGCCGATCACGATCATCGGCTCGAGCCATCGGGTGCCTCCTCCCCGCGGCACGGGCGGGTTGAGGTACCCCGATCCGCTCGCGGCGTACGCGACGTCCCCCTTCGCGACCACGTCACTCGCGCTCCGCGTCGCGGAGCGCGTCCAGACCACCTCCCCGTTCTGGGGATCGAAGAGGGTCGCGCTCGCGCGCATGCCCGCTAGACGCTCGTACCCCTTGGTCCCGAACGGGAAGGAACCCAGCCGTCGCACATAGCTTACGCCGGAGCCCTCGACCAGCACTTGAAGCCTGAGCGGGGCGACGGGATCGGCCCCCCGGCTCACGGCCGAAGCGGCAGCGGCCGAATCCCCTGGGGCGGTTCCCGCCGGAATTCCGTGGGCGGATGGCTCCATCTGCGGCGTCATGGCCTCGCCTCGCGCGAGGCGCACGGAGACTCCGAGCGCCTTCATGCGTTCCATGAGCGACTGGGTCAAGAGCCCGAGCGTGTCCCCCGGCGCGGGCGTGACCATCGCGACCGGCCGCCCCCCCGGGAACGTGGCTCCCTTGAGGAGGTCCCCCGCGACGGTATCCGCGACGGCGTCGAGCGCCATGCTGTGCGTCGGCGGCATCGCCGATTTCGCGGCGGCCGTTCCCGAAGCCGCGACGACGCAGAGAAGGACAGCCCCCACCCAGCGTCTTCCCATCACCCGATCACCTCCGCCTCGAGATCGTACCGTCGCGCGCGCGTGATCCGGACGTGCGCCCTCGCTCCCATGGGAAGCTCCGTCGACGCGCGCACGCGCGTGACGCCGTCCACCTCGTATCCTTGCTGCTCGAGGCGGCCTATGTACTGGCCGGGGCGCGGGCCCGCGGCGTCGATGCGCACGTCGACCTCGCGGCCGACCCAGCGCCCCCAGACGCGCGCGGCGACGTTCTGCTGCGCCTCGAGGAGCCTGCGGCGCCGCTCCACCTTCACGCGCTCAGGCACCTGTTCCTTCATGCGCCCCGCCGGCGTGCCATCCTCGCGCGAATACGCGAAGCAGCCGACGTGGTCCCACTCCTCTTCCGTGACCCGGCTCAGAAGCTCCTCGAAGTCCTCGTCCGTCTCTCCCGGGAACCCGACGATGAAGTGGGTCCGGATGGCGATGCCCGGAAGCCGCTTCCGGAGGGTCCGGAGGAGTCCCGCCTGGCCCGGCCCGTCCACCTCCCGGCGCATCCGCCGGAGCATGCGGTCGGTGACGTGCTGAAGGGGGATATCCACATAGCGGCACACCTGGGGCACCTCTTCGAACACCTGGATCAGCGCTTCGCTCCAGGTCTTCGGATGGGTGTAGTGGACCCGGATCCACTCGATTCCGGGAACCTGGGCCAGAGCGCGGAGGAGCTCCGGGAGCCGCGACGAGCCGTAGCGGTCCTCGCCGTAGGACGTCGAGTCCTGGGCGATGAGGAGGAGCTCCTTCACGCCGGACTGGGCAAGGCGTTCCGCCTCCTCCACGACCGACTCGAAGGGACGGCTCCGCAGATCGCCCCGCAGCGTCGGGATGATGCAGAACGTGCATCGGAAGTCGCAGCCGTCCGCGATCCGGAGATACGCGAGGTGGCGCGGGGTCGAGAGCGCGCGGTGAGACGCGAGGTCGACTGCCGTCCCCGCGGGCCCCACCTCGACGATCTCGCTCCCGCCCTTCCGGACGCGGTGCGCGACGCGCGCGATGGCATCCACCTGGCCGGTGCCCACGACGGCGTCGATCTCGGGGATCTCGCGGAGGAGGTCGGCCTGGTAGCGCTGCGCCATGCACCCCGCGACGACGATGCCGCCGAGGCGCCCTTCGCGCTTGAGCGCGGCCAGCTCGAGGATCCGGTCGATCGATTCCTTCTGCGACGGGCCGATGAACGCGCACGTGTTGACCACCGCGACGTCGGCGTCCTCCGGCGTGGCCGCCGTGCGGAATCCGCCGTGCGCGAGGAGTCCGGCCATGATCTCGGAATCCACGAGATTCTTCGCGCAGCCGAGGGTGACGATGGCCACGCGCGCGTCGCCGGACTCGGCGGCGCCGTCCGCATCCTCGCGCGGACGGGCGGGCTCGAGCGGAATGGGATGGATCACGCCTCGGTCACCTCGGAGATGCGGGACCGGCGCTCCTCGAAGTCGTGCTCGCTCAGGAGCACCTCGCGCCCCTTGGCTCCCTCGGACGGACCGACGATCCCGCGCTCCTCGAGCAGATCGAGCAGGCGGGCCGCGCGCGAGTAGCCGACCTTGAGCCGGCGCTGAAGCATCGAGGTCGAGGCCTGCTGGTGGAGCACCACCAGCTTCATCGCTTCCTCGTACAGGTCGTCGTCCGCGTCGGAGTCGCTGACCGACGTCGCCTGCTCGAGCGCGGTGTCGTCGATGATCGCTGGAGCCGATCCCTGGCTCTTCAGGAACGAGACCACGCGCTCGATCTCCTCGCTCGAGACGTAGGAGCCGTGGATGCGGTAGGGCTCCGGCTTCCCTGCGGGGAGATAGAGGCTGTCGCCGTGGCCGAGAAGGCTCTCGGCCCCGTTCATGTCGAGGATCACGCGCGAGTCGGTGCGACTCGCGACCTGGAACGCGATCCGCGACGGGAAGTTCGCCTTGATCATCCCCGTGATCACGTCGACCGACGGGCGCTGCGTCGCGAGGATGAGATGGATGCCGACCGCGCGGGCCATCTGCGCGAGCCGTCCGATCGGCTCCTCGATCTCGGCCGGCAGGAGCGCCATGAGATCCGCGAGCTCGTCCACCACCACGACGAGGTACGGGAGCTTCGCATCCTCCGCCGTGGGATCGAGCCCGAGACGGTTGTAGGCCTCGATGTTCCGCGCGCCGTGCTTGGCCAGCACCTGGTACCGCCGCTCCATCTCCTTCACCGAGTAGCGAAGCGCCTGAGCCGCCTTCTTCGGATCGGTGACGACCGGCATGCGGAGGTGCGGGATTCCGTTGTAGGGCGTGAGCTCGAGCATCTTGGGATCGATCATGATGAACCGGAGCTCGGACGGCGTGCGCCGGAGCAAGAGGCTCATGATGAGCGTGTTGATGCAGACGCTCTTCCCGGAGCCCGTGGCACCCGCGATCAGGAGGTGCGGCATCTTCTCGAGGGATGCCGTGAACGGCACGCCCGCGACGTCCTTGCCGAGCGCGAACGGGAGCGCGTCGTTCGTCTTCTGGAACGCCGACGAGGAGATGATCTCGCGGAGCCCGACGAGCGCCTTCACGCGGTTCGGGATCTCGACCCCGACCGCGGCCTTCCCCGGGATCGGAGCGACGATGCGGATTCGCTGCGCGCGGAGCGCGAGCGCGAGATCGTCCTGCCGGTTCAGGATCTGGTTCACCTTGATGCCGGGAGCGGGCTCGTACTCGAAGAGCGTGATGACCGGCCCCGGATGGACCTCGGACACCTTCCCGGCCACGCCGAAATCGGCGAGCGTGCGCTCGAGCACGCGGGAGAGCTCGAGGAGCTCCGATTCGTCGATCGCGACCTGGCGGCTCTCGTGCTGGTCGAGGAGGTCGATCGACGGGAGCGCCATCTCGGGAGCGGCCGCAGGACCGAGTCCCAGGGCGCTCTCGGGGGACGGCTCGACGGCGCGCTTCTTCTCCTCGCGCGCCGGGCGCTCGGAAAGCGCGGCCGCGGCCGGCGGCGGAAACGGGATCGCGAGCGGCTCGCTCGCTTCCTTGCGCCCGATGATCCGCGGGCGGGATTCCTTGGTCGGCGCGGACGCCGGGGTGCCGTACGCACGCTCGAGCTCCGCCTCTTCTTCGGCGGGCGCCGGCCTCCCGCGTTTCAGGCGCGGCGGCGCGGCGGGAGACTCGGCTTCCGCGGACTCCACGGCCGGGGCGGCGGCGACCTTCTTCTTCCGTCCCCTCTGCGGTGCGAGGCGCGCGAGCCACGATCCGACGAGCTGGCGAAGCGGCGACGCCGCCCCCAGCTCGAGCGCGACCACGCCTACGATCACGAGGCCCGTCCCGAGGAAGAGCTCTCCGCCGATCGTGCCGAGGAGCCGTGCGGCGAGCCGGCCGATCCAGCCTCCGACCGCGCCGACCCAGGCTTGGTTCTCACCGCCGAGGAGAAAGATGAGGCCCGAGCCGCAGAGAAACGCCGCGGTCCCGAGTCCGGTCTTGATCCAGAGCTCGCCTGCGGCGTGGAGCCGGAGCCGGTTCCATCCCCACGCGAGGAGCAGGAGCGGAACGGCCCACGCCCCGAGCGATCCGAACGCGGTGTCCAGCCCGGACGCGGCGAGCGCGCCCAGGACTCCTGCCTGATTGCGGACCGACCCGCTCCCGATCACGTCCGCGGTCGTGTCCCGCGGATCGCGGCTCGTCAGGGCCAGGATGAGAAGCAGCGCAATGGAGAGAAGGCAGAGCCCCAGGATCTGGTACTTCCGCCGGACCGAGACCCGGCCCAGGAGCGGCATCAGCGTCCTCCCGACCTAGGTCCCCTGCTCCCACGACGCGAGATACGCGACCTGCTCGGGCGTGAGCGTGTCGATGGACACGCCGAGCGCCTCCAGCTTGAGCTTCGCGATCTCCTCGTCCAGCGCTTTCGGAATCGGATAGACGGTCGGCTTGAGCTCCTTCGAGTGTGACAGCAGGTACTCGATGCCGAGCGCCTGGTTCGCGAAGCTCATGTCCATCACCGAGGCGGGATGCCCCTCGGCCGCAGCCAGGTTGATGAGCCGTCCTTCGCCCAGCACGTAGATGCGCTTGCCACCGTCGAGCGTGACTTCCTCGACGAAGGGACGCACCGTGCGGATCCCCTTCGCCTGCTTCTTGAGCGTGTCGAGGTCCAGCTCCACGTTGAAGTGGCCGGAGTTGGCGACGATCGCGCCGTCCTTCATGGCTCGGAAGTGCTCCATGCGGAGCACGTTGATGTTGCCGGTCACGGTGACGAAGAAGTCACCGACCTTGGCCGCCTTCTCCGCCGGGACGACCTCGAAGCCGTCCATCACCGCCTCGAGCGCGGGGAGCGGATCGATCTCGGTGACGAGCACGTGCGCGCCGAGCCCGCGGGCCCGCGTCGCGACGCCGCGGCCGCACCAGCCGTAGCCGAGCACCACGAACTTCGATCCCGCGATGAGCCGGTTGGTCGCGCGCAGGATGCCGTCGAGCGTGCTCTGCCCGGTGCCGTAGCGGTTGTCGAAGAAGTGCTTCGTCTTCGCATCGTTCACGGCGAGGATCGGGTACTTGAGCGCGCCGTCCCGCGCCATGGCGCGGAGCCGGATCACGCCCGTCGTCGTCTCCTCGGTGCCCGCGATGACGCGCGCCGCGTCCTCGGCGCGCTTCGTGTGGAGGACCGTCACCAGGTCGGCGCCGTCGTCCATCGTGAACTCGGGACGCGCGTCGAGGGTGGCCTGGATGTGCTTGTAGTACGTGTCCGCGTCCTCACCCTTGATGGCGTAGGTCGGGATCTTGAAGCGGTGCGCGAGCGCCGCCGCCACTTCGTCCTGCGTCGAGAGCGGGTTGGACGCGCAGAGCGTGACCTCGGCGCCGCCCGCCTGCAGCGTCAGCATGAGATTCGCCGTCTCGGTCGTGACGTGGAGACAGGCCGCGATGCGCCGTCCCTTGAGCGGCTGCTCCTTCGCGAAGCGCGCCTTGATCTGGCGCAGCACGGGCATCTCGCGCTCGGCCCACTCGATCCGGTTCACGCCGGACTCGGCGAGCTTCGGATCGGCCACATGTCCCAGCGCGTTCATCACAGCGGTCTCAGGCGTCACGCTTCAAATCCTCCACGCGGTCGAGGAGCTCCCAGCGGAAGCCCTCGGTCTCGCGACCGAAGTGTCCATAGGCGGCGGTCTTCTTGTAGATCGGCTTCCTCAAATCGAGCGACTGGATGATGGCGTCCGGACGCAGGTCGAAATGCTTGCGCACGAGCTCGGAGAGCCGGCTGTCGGGCACATGCCCCGTACCGTGCGAGTCGACCATGACCGAGACCGGCTCTTCGACGCCGATCGCATAGGCGACCTGGACCGTGCAACGCTCCGCCAGGCCAGCGCCCACGATATTCTTCGCGACGTGCCGCGCCGCGTAGCAGGCGGAGCGGTCCACCTTCGACGGATCCTTGCCGCTGAATGCCCCGCCTCCGTGCGGCGCCGAGCCGCCATAGGAGTCGACGATGATTTTCCGCCCCGTGAGCCCCGTGTCGGCGCGCGGGCCTCCGACCACGAACCGTCCCGTCGGATTGATATGGAAGATCGGATCGCCGTGGAGGAGCGACTTCGGCAGGACCGGCATGATGACGTCCTGGATGAGCCGCTCGCGGAAGCGCTTCATGTCCGCGTCGCTCATGTCGACGTGCTGCGTCGAGAGCACCACCGTGTCGATGCGCTTCGGGACGCCCGCCTCGTACTCCACGGTGACCTGCGACTTGCCGTCGGGACGGATCTCCGAGAACTTCCCGGAGCGCCGCGCGTCGGCGAGCGCCTTGGTGAGCCGGTGGGCGATCTGGATCGGCGCCGGCATGAGCTCCGGCGTCTCCCGCACCGCGTAGCCGAACATGAGTCCCTGATCGCCGGCGCCCCGCCGGTCCACGCCCATCGCGATGTCCTTCGACTGCTCGTCGATCGACGTGAGGACCGCGCAGTTCTCCCAGTCGAACCCGAAGTGCGGGTCATCGTATCCGATGTCGCGGATCGTCCCCCGCACCACGCGGGGAATGTCGACGTAGGTCTTCGTCGTGATCTCGCCCGACACGAGCGCGAGCCCCGTCGTGACCAGGGTCTCGGCCGCGACGCGCCCATTCGGATCGTCCTTCAGGATGGCGTCCAGGATCGCGTCCGAGATCTGATCCGCGACCTTGTCCGGATGGCCCTCGGTGACCGACTCCGAGGTGAAGAGGAACGAATGCCGTGTCGCGGGTTTGGTGCGCGAGTCGGGCTTGGACTGCGTTGCTTCGAGCGTCATGAGCTCTCGACCTCCGATGAATCGCCGACGTTGAGCCTCTGGTAAGTCCCGCGAACCACCGCGTTCTCCCCCACGACCGAGAGGTCGAGCAGAACGTTCTCGACGGTTGCGCCTTGGCTGATGATGGAATTGCGGACGACCGCGCGGTGCACGCGAGCCCCCGGCCCGATCGAAGCGTGCGGCCCGATCACCGAGTGCGCCACGTCTGCGCTCTCGTCGATCGAGACCGGCGGCAGCACCACGACCCCGGGTCTCGTCACGGGCCCGGCGTTGCGGTCGAGGAGCGCCCGGTTCGTCTCGAGCAGCGTCTCCGTCTTCCCGCAGTCGTACCAGGCTTCGACCGAAAACGGACGGAGCACCTCTCCCTCCTCGATCATTCGTTGCAGCCCGTCCGTGAGCTGAATCTCTCCCTTCGTGCGCTTCCCTTCCCGCTCGACCGCTTCGAGCGAGCGGAAGAGGAGCGGCGCGTTCCTCAGGTAGTACACGCCGACCAGCGCGAGGCGCGACACCGGGTGCTCGGGCTTCTCCACGAGCGCCGTGATGCGTCCCCCCTCCACGTTGGCCACGCCGAACCGGCGCGGGTCCTCGACCTCGCGAACCCCGACCTGGGATCCGTTGGAGACGAGGTCGCGGAGCGCGGCCACCGCGATCGTGTCACCGAGCACGATCAAGACGGGCGCCGTGCCCACTTCGCTCTTGGCCTGGAGCACCGCGTGCCCCAGTCCGAGCGGGCGTTCCTGCACGACGAACGAGAATCGAGCGCCGGGGCGCTTTTCCGCCCACTGGCGGATCTGCTCTCCCTGCACCCCCGGACCGATCACGAGCACGACGCGCTCCGGATCCGTCTCGGCGACCTGATCGAGGATGTGGGCCAGGATCGGCTTTCCCGCCACCTCGAGCAGCGCCTTCGGAACCGTATGCGTGTGCGGCCGAAGCCGCGTGCCGGCCCCGGCCACCGGGATCACCGCGATCGGCTTCACGTCGAGAGCGCCTGCTTGAGCGATGTCACGCCCGGAAGCGCGCTCGGATCCGAGCCGTGGAGGAGTGCCATGTAGTAGCTCACCCAGTCCCCCATGGCCACGCACCCGAGCACCCGACTCATCGGATCGCCTTCCGGCGCCTCGACCGTCTCCACCTGCACGCCGCGTCCCGCGAGGTAGCGCTCGAGCCAGCGAAAGCGCGCCACGACGCGCGGATGGTCGTCCGGATCACGCAGAAGCACGGCCGCGAAACCGGCGACCGCCGCCGACGGTGCTACGTACCCATCCACTTCGTTGTGATTCATTTCCGGAAGCGGCGACGCCCAGGCCAGGTGCTTCGAGTTCTCGTTCAGCTGGCCTTTCCAGCGCAGCGACGCCGGCCCCAGCGTGCGCTCGTTCGCGATCAGGACCAGAGCCCGGTCGACCAAACGTATCGCCAACTGTTTGGCAGAGTTGCGCGATTGTATCACACCCCTACCGCAGGCGGAAGCGACCCCTTCCACGGCCTTGGCCCCGGCCTCGATCCGGGCCGGGCCGTCGGTCAGGAGGCCCCGGTGCGCCAGGACGTGAAGGAGCGTCGAGACGGAGTAGCCGAGGGCCGCGCGTGGCGGGTGCCCGGCGGGGAGCGTGGCCACGGGCAGCCCGTCCTCGGCCGCGAGCCTCGAGAGCGCCCCTCCCGTCGACACGACGAGGGCATCCTCCGCGCGTCCCCGCATCCGCCGGTACGCTTCGAGCGTTTCCTCGGTCTCCCCGGAATAGGACGAGAAGACGAGAAAGTCCTCGGGCGCGATCCAGGACGGCGGCTCGTAGTGGCGGCAGACGTGGAGGGGCGAGGCTCCCTCGCGGTCGATGAGCCCGCGAGCGAGATCTCCGGCGATCGCCGATCCTCCCATGCCGAAGAGGATCACGCGCCGCGGGCGGCCAGGGTCCAGCCGGTCGAAGACTTCGCCGGCGATTCCGGCGCCCGCGCGGAGCTGCGCGGCGAACGCGTCGATCCGGTCCCCCATCCCGTCCCGGTCGATCCGCGCCATCGCCTCCGCGGAGTCGAGGATCTTCGAGTCCGTCACGCGATGAAGTAGGCGCCGTACCGGGCCGACATCTCCTCGGTCACGAGCGCGCGAACCTGGGCGGGGGTGTCGAGGGCGAGGCAGCGCTGCGCGAACTCCTCCGCGTCGCAGCGCGTGGATGCGTTGAGGATCGTCTTGATCTCCGGGACGAGGAACGGGCTCACACTGAACTCCGTCAGGCCGAGCCCGAGAAGGAGCACCGCGTAGAGCGGCTCGCCCGCCATCTCGCCGCAGATCCCGACGGGGATCCCAGCCTTCCGCCCCGATTCCACCACGGCGCGGAGCGCGCGGAGCACCGCCGGGTGGAGCGGCTCGTAGATGGGGGCCGTGTCCTCGTTGCCGCGGTCGACGGCGAGCGTGTACTGAATGAGGTCGTTCGTTCCGATGCTCACGAAGTCGGCTTCGCGCGCGAGGAGATCGATCCCGAAGACCGCCGCGGGCGTCTCCACCATCACGCCGAGCGGGACGTGCGTCGACATCGGGACTTCCTCCCGCTCGAGATCCGCACGCACCTCGAGCACGATCTGCCGGGCGCGCCGGAAGTCCTCGACGCCGATCACCATCGGGAACATCACGCGCACGCGGCCGTGCACGGTGGACCGGAGGATCGCGCGGAGCTGCGTGCGGAAGATGTCCTCGCGCTGGAGCGAGAAGCGGAGCCCGCGCATGCCGAGGAAGGGATTCCGCTCCTCGGGCGTTCCGAGATACGAAGCGAACTTGTCGCCCCCCACGTCCAGCGTGCGGATGGTCACGGGGCGCGGCGCCATGGCCTCGACGACCGTGCGGTACGCCTGATACTGCGCGTCCTCCGTCGGGAGCGTGGAGCGCGAGAGATAGAAGAACTCGGTCCGGTAGAGGCCGATCGCCTCCGCACCGTTCTCGATCACGGACGGGAGCTCTTCGGGCACCTCGAGGTTCGCCCCCAGGTGCACGTCGACTCCGTCCTGCGTGACGCAGTCCTGATCCTTGATCGAGGCCAGATTGGCGGCCATCTCCTGGTAGCGGCGCTGCTTCAGCCGGTGCTCCTCGAGCACCTCCGGTTCCGGATCGAAGATCGCGACGCCCCGCGTGCCGTCCACGAGCGCCGTGGCGCCCTCGCGCGCGGCGTCCATCGCCTGCTTCAATCCGACCACGGTGGGAATCCCGCGGGCACGGGCCATGATCGCGGTGTGCGACGTGCGTCCGCCCAGGTCGATCGCAAAGCCGAGAATCTTCTCGCGCGAGGCGAGCGCCATCTCGCTCGGCGCGATGTCGTAGGCGACGACGAGGGACGGAATGCGGAGGTCGCTCAAGGTGTGCGAGCGGATGCCGCCCAGATGTCCGAGCACGCGGCGGCGCACGTCCCGGATGTCGAGCGCGCGCTCCCTGATGTACTCGCCATCCGATTCTTCGAGCGCCGCCGCGACGACTCCGAGGATCTTCCGGTACGCGTAGCCCGCCGAGCGGCGGTCGCGCTCGATCGCGGCCAGGGCCTGCGAGGTGGCTTCGGGATCCTCGAGGATCGCGAGCTGGGGATCGAGGAGGCGCGCATGCTCCTCCCCAGTCTCGAGCGCGATCTTCCTCCTGAGCTCGGCGACTTCGCGGCGGCTCGCCTCGATGGCCGCGCGGAAACGGTCCTGCTCGGGCTTCACTTCCTCGGCCGGGATCAGCCCGTCCTTCACCTCGATCTCTTCCGTATCGAGCACGTGGACCGGACCAATGCCGATGCCAGGGGAAGCGCCGATCCCGGAGAGCGTGGTCATCATTCCTCGCCGAACTTGTCGTTCACGACCTTCACGAGCGCCGCGAGGGCCTGTACCTCGTCCGGGCCCTCCGTGCGTAGCGTGATCTCGGCCCCGCGCTCCGCCGCGAGCATCATGACCCCGAGGATGCTCTTCCCGTTCACCTCGAGCCCGTCCCGCGCGACGACGATGTGCGACGCGAACCGGGCCGCCTCTTTCACGAACACCGAGCAGGCGCGCGCATGGAGTCCGAGCCGGTTCTGGATCATCACGTTTTGCTCGACCATCGCGCGCCTAGACCAGCCCCCCCAGTAAGAGTCCGGCGGCAAGCGCCGCGAGCGCCACTTCGACCACGCGTCCCGGCCACTTCAAGAGGCCGGCCCAGCCGATCGCCGCCCCGAGAACGAGCGGCGCCGCCGTCGTGATGCGGGCCGTGACGTCGAGGCCCCAATCGATCGAGCCGAAGTCGAGGAATCGGATGACGAGCGCGAGGAGGGCCCCGTACCCGAGCGCCCCCGCGCATCCCAGCGCGTGGCCCCATTCCCTGAGGCGGAGCGATCGCAGAAGCGCCGCGGGCCGGTCCGCCTCGATGTAGCCGACGTGGGTCCCGACGACGCGGAACGGCAGCGCGAAGGCATTGTACGTCAAAAGGGTGAGGAGCGGGCAGAGGAGCACGCGCCAGTCCGGCCCCAAGGTGGGCGCGGGGATGAGACCGATCGCGATGATGCCTACGAGCCCCGCGAGCGGACGGAGCGTGACCCAGAAGAAGGGGTCCCCCATCGCGGCGAGAGGGCTCGCCAGCGCGCGCTTCCAGGTATCGATCGCCTCGTCCGTGACCGCTTCGCCGTTGGCGCGACGCTCTTCCCATCGCGCCGCGGCGCCGAGCACGTACCCGGTGAGGATCGGGTGCGTCGCGAAGTAGGCCAGATGCCGGCGGATCGCGCGGGCCAGATCGCGCCTCGCGGGATACAGCCGCTCGAGCACGGGCAGGAGCGCGAAGGCGAAACCGGGCCCCTGCATCCGCTCCGGCGTGAGCAGGGTCTGGATGTGGAGTGCGCGCGCGCCGGTGCGCACCAGATCCTCGGAACGGACCCGGATCGCCGCGGGAGCCTCCCGGACCTCGTTCACGTCGCCCAGGCCGCTCACGAAGACGTTTCTCTCGCCACCGCGAGGAGCACGAGCGCGGCGGCCGCGCCGAGCGCCATCCAGCGTCCGCCGGCGCGGCGGCTCCGCACGTGCGCGTGATACCCCGCCGCGAGCGCGGCGCCGAGCGTGGTCGCGAACACGAACCCGATCCGCCGGCCCGAGAGCCACTCGCCGAGGGCGGGCAGCGTGGCGATCGCGAGCATGAGCCCGAGCAGGGATCCCGCCCACGACCAGAACGCGCCGACGAGGAATACGCGCCCCATCGCCTTCCAGTAGAGGAACTCGAAGTGGGAGGCCGACCGCTTCGCGGCCCTGGCTCCTTCCAGGTCGCCGAGCACGACGCCGTCCGCGGACTCGCGCTCTTCGAGCTCGTCCGCGCTGGCCACGTCGCGGCGGCTCTGCGAGCGGTGATAGCCCATCACCCATCCCCCGGCGACCGCGGAGAGGAGACCCGCCGCCACGCCCACCAGCACCCAGAGGCCCCCGCCGAGGGCGGCCGGGATCTCGCTGTGCAGGCGGACCATTCCGAGCAGCGCGACCGTGCTCCCCACGACGCCCGCGGTGGCGGTGTCATGGTGGCGCTGCGCCGCCGGGAGCGACGCGTCCGTGAGAAGGAGCTGGAGGATGGCGCCGACGCCGATCGGCACGCGCAGCGCCCAGAGCTCCCACTCGGGCCCCGGGTTCACGAGGGCGCCCGCGAGGCAAGCGCCGACGAGCGGCTGGCTCAGCATCGTGCTCCAGCCCGCGGCGCGGTCCACCGCGAGCACGCCGCCCAGGACCGCGACGCGCAGCATCTCGGGGATCAGATTCAACGCTCCTCGTCCCTCGATTCGGCCCCGAGCCAGGATTCGATCGGATGCGACGGATTGGCGGGGAGATCGCGTGCGGCCACGCGCACGCCGCGGGCGGCGATGGCCTTGAGCCGCTCCCGGTCCGCATCGTCGAGGAAGACGTACGGAAGGACCTCGCGCTTGCCGGGAGCGTGATGAAGGCCGCCGACGTTGAGCTCGGTCATCGGGAATGCGCCCTCGAGGAGGCGCGACGCCTCATCGGTTCCGGGCATGAGGAGGATCGTCCGCTCCGCTTCGATCTCGGCCTGGACCGAAGACGTGAGCGCCTCCGCCACGGAGACGACGCGCCCGCGCGCATCGTCGGGAACGCCGCACAGACACACCTCCGAGCGCATCGGATCCGCGCGCAGCGCGTCGGACACCACGAGGTAGAAGGTCGGCTTGAGCGCGCGGCCCCACCCGTAGGCCACCTGGCCGTGGATCAGCCGGTCGTCGATGCGCGCGAGGAGGAGCGGCACCGGCTAGAGGACGAGGATGCCCGCTTTGCCCTTCGCTTCCATGCGCGGCAGAAGCTCATCCAGGGAGAGCGTGTCCCGGTAGTGGAAGAATTCGAGCAGCATGGGCAGGTTGACTCCGGTGATGCGCCGGAAGGGGCGCTCGGAGGGAGCGATGCGCCGCGACGCGATGCCGCAGCTACCCGCGGCGAGATCGGTGAAGAGGACGACCGGCGCGTCGGACGGGATCTCGGAGAGCCGGCTCTCGATCGCCGTGGTAAGCGCGTCGGATGAGAGCCCGCTGTTGCTGATCGTGATGGTGTCGGTCTGCGGCCCCAAAATGGCGCCGACCGTCCGGACGAGCTCCTCCCCCAGAACGCCGTGGGTCACGAGGAGGGCGAAGGGGCGCGTTCCGGCCATGGCGGGCCTACTCGACGTCGTCCCGCACGAGCGGGTTCGCGAGGAGCTGTCTCATGCGCATGCTCTCCATCAGACGGTCGTTCAGCGCGCGCGCGGGGTGGTAGCCGTAGACCTTGACCAGATGGTTGAGCGCGACCACTTCCGCGATGACGGTGATGTTCTTCCCCGGAAAGATCGGAATGGTGACGAGGGGGATCTGGACGTCGAGATAGCCCTGCATCTGGTCCTCGAGGCCCACCCGCTCGAAATCGCGCGCGTCGTTCCACTCAGTGAGATGCACCTCGACCTCCACCCGCTTCTGCCCCCGGATCGACCGGATGCCGAAGATCGCCTGGACGTCGATGATGCCGATTCCGCGCACCTCCATCGTGTGCTTCAGCACCTCGTTGCACGCGCCGATCAGGATGTCTCCGTGGCGCCGCGTGATCCGGACGACGTCGTCCGCGACGAGGCGGTGGCCGCGCTCGACCAGGTCGAGGGCGGTCTCGCTCTTCCCGATCCCGCTCCGCCCCGTGAAGAGGAGCCCGATCCCGTAGACGTCGACGAGCGACCCGTGCACGGTGATGTTCGGGGCGAAGACGAAGTCCAGGAACGCGGTGAGCTGGTGGATGAACGGGGTCGTTTCCAGAGGTGTGCGGATGACCGGAATCTGGTGCGCGTTCCCGCGCTCGACCAGCTCCGACGGGATCTCGAGGCCCTTGGCCACGATGATGCAAGGCGTCTGGAAGTGGAAAAATCGATCCAGGGCGGCGCGCCGATCCTTGTCCTTCAGCGTGCCGAGATAGGCGAGCTCCGTGCGCCCGAAGATCTGGATGCGCTCGGCGAGGAAGTTCTCGGTGAAGCCCATGAGCGCCATCCCGGGACGGTTGATGTCGCTCATCGTGATCGGGACCTTGGATTCCAGCGACTCCGAGAGGAGATCGAGGGAGAGCTGGTCCTTCTGCTGCTCGTAGAGCTGCGCGACCGTGAGGGTCGGCGGGCTAGTCGAGCTCAAGCAGCCCCACCTGTCCGTCCTCGAGGCGGTAGGCCACCCGAAGCCCCTCCTCCCCGCGCTCGGCGAAGACGAGGACGGGCTTCCGGCTCTTCATGAGCGCGCGGGCCGCTTCTTCCGCGCTCAGGACGGGCCGCTTGGGTGGCCGGTGCCGGATCACCTCGATCGCGGCCTTGGATCGCGGCGGCGTCTCGACCGCGGGCTCCATGCGGATGCTCGCGCCGCGCTTCTTTCGATCCTTCAGCTTGTCCTTCTGTTTCTGGAGCGCCCGCTCGACCTTGGCCAGGACCTGGTCGAGCGATGCCTTGGCCTCGCTGTCGGTCGCCTTCGTGAGGAGGTCGAGCGCATTCCCGTGGAGCCGAAGCTCGGCCGAGTGGCGGTAGCCCTCCTGCGTGACGATGAGGTCGGCGCGGATGATCGCCGGATAGAACCGCGTCAGGCGCTCGAGCCGCTCGACCGCGTATTCCCGGAACCCCGGCGTGGGCTTCCAGTGACGTCCCTTGATCGTGATCTCCATGCCACCCCCTATCGGTCGGACGAGCTCAAGCGTAGCGGCGCCGTGCGCGTGCCGGCAGGAGTCGGAGCGCCTCCCGGTACTTCGCCACGGTGCGCCGCGCGATGCGGAGCCCCTGCTCGTGCAGGATCTCGGCGATGCGCTGATCGCTGAGCGGGTCCTTCTTGTCTTCGTTGTTGATCAGGGTCAGGATCTTGTCCTTCGCGACCTTGGCGGAGACATCGTCCCCTTCCTCGGTGGCGAGGCCGCTCGAGAAGAAGTACTTCAGCTCGAAGACGCCGCGCGGCGTCTGGACGTACTTGTTGGTGGTGACGCGGCTCACGGTCGATTCGTGCATGCCGATCTGATTCGCGATCTGCTGGAGCGTGAGGGGCTTCAGTCCCTCCACGCCGCGCTCGAAGAACTCCCGTTGCTCCTCGACGATCCGCCGCATCACCTTGATCATCGTCTTTCGGCGCTGCTCGATCGTCTGGATGAGCCACTTCGCGGAGTTGAGCTTGTCGGAGATGAACTTGCGCGTCTCGTCCTGGCCCGCCGACTTGTTGCGGAGCATCTGCTGGTAGGCCTGGCTGATCCGAAGCCGCGGCACGTTCCGGTCGTTGAGCGACACCACGAACTCGCCCGCGACGCGGTCGACGATGAGGTCCGGGGTGACGTACTTCGTCTCCTCGGCCGCGATCTCCTGCCCCGGCCGTGGATCCAGGGTGGCGATGAGGTCGCCCGCCCCCTGCACGTCTTCGACCGTGCACTTGAGGCCGCGCGCGATCTCGCCGAAGCGCTTGGCCAGGAGATTATCGAACTGCTCCTGGACGACACGCCCCGCGAGCGTGTCCTCCTGCTTTCGCTGCACGAGCTGGATCCAGAGGCACTCTTGGAGATTCCGCGCGCCGACGCCCGCGGGCTCGAACTTCTGGATCTCCGCGAGCACCTCCTCGATCTTGTCCGGCCCCACGGCAAACACCTCGGCCACTTCTTCGACCGTCGTCTGGAGATAGCCGTTCTCGTCGATCGAGCCGATCAGGTACTCGCCGATGGCGAGATCCTCCTCGCCGCGCTCGAGAAGACGCAGCTGCTCCATGAGGTGGTCGCCGAGGCTGCGCCGCGTCACCGGGACGCGCTCGTAGAACTCGGCGTCGGGGTCGTCCGTGCGCGGAGCCGAGGGGATTTCGTAGTTGTCGGGCCAGAGCTCGTTCCAGTCGACTTCCTGGTTCTTGTCCGGCTCCGCCGTCTCCACGGGCTCCGCCTCGCCGTCCTGGCCCTCCTCCTTCTTGACCTCCTCGATCTCCTGCACCTCCTCGATCTCGTCCACTTCCTCGAGGAGGGGATTGCGCTCCAGCTCCAGCTTGAGCGCCTGCTGGAGCTCGAGCGTTGGCATCTGGAGGAGCTTCAGGGCCTGCTGCAGACGCTGCGTCATGATCAGCGTCGGCTTCTGCTGCATGCTCAGGCCGTGTTTCATTTCCATGGCTCTAGCCCCTCAATCCAGTCGGAAGCGCTCGCCGAGGTAGATCTGGCGCGCGACCGGATCCTGTGCGAGCTCCTGGCCGGTGCCCTGCAGCAGGATCTTCCCCTCGAACATGATGTACGCGTGGTCCGTCGTGCTCAGGGTTTCCCGAACGTTGTGGTCCGTGATGAGAATGCCCAGTCCCTTCTGTCTCAGGCGGGACACGATGTCCTGGATCTCCGCGACGGCGATCGGGTCGATCCCCACGAACGGCTCGTCGAGGAGGAGATACCCGGGCTGCGTCACGAGCGCGCGGGTGATCTCCACGCGCCGCCGTTCGCCGCCCGACAGGTTGTAGCCCTTTCGATCCGCGAGGTGCCCGATGTTCAGCTCCTCGAGGAGCTGCTCGAGTCGCTGTGCTCTCTCCTTCGACGAGAGCTTCAGCGTCTCGAGGATCGCGAGGATGTTCTCGCGAACGGTCAGGCGCCGGAAGATCGACGGCTCCTGCGCCAGGTACCCGATGCCGATCCGGGCCCTCTGGTGCATGGGAAGCGACGTGATGTCCCGCCCGTCCACCGAGATCTGCCCGCCGTCGGCGCGCAGGAGCCCGACGATGAGGTAGAACGTCGTGGTCTTCCCGGCCCCGTTCGGCCCCAGGAGGCCGACGACCTGGCCGCGGTCGACCTGGACGGTGACCTTGTTGACCACCTTCCAGTGTCCATAGTAGCGCTCCAGGTCCCGCGCCACGAGACCGCTCACGGAGGCGACCCCACCGAGTCGGGATTCACCCCCGCCTGGGGCTGGACCTCGGCGCGCACCTCGCGCGCGAGATGGAAGTGCTCGAGCGTCGCGTCGCTCTCGAACCCGTACCCCGTCACCACATCTCCATTACGGGTCACGCGCACGAAGGCGTCGGAGACGATCTTGCCCCTCGCGTTCTGCCACCGTAGCGAGTCGGTCTCGAGCGTCACGCCGCTCTCGGTCGTGACGTGCACCTTGCCCCGCGCCTCGAGGTCGTTCGTTCTCTGGAAGACGATCCCCTGATCGGCGGTCAGGGACGAGTTCTTCTTCCCTTCCTTGTCGAAGAAGTCGATCCGCACCGTCCGGGCGTCGACTAAGTTCTTGTCGTTGTACATCGCCGCGTACGACGCCCAGAGCGTCCAGCTCTTCTTTCCCTCCATGGACTCGGTGAGCGTGAAGTCCCTCGCTTCCTGGTCCGGGACCCGGACCTCCTCCCCGCTCGTCGTGGAGGGCGTGTCCTTGTGGCAGCCGACGGCCGACGCCGCGACTAGCATGGACAGTACCATGCCCGTGAAGCCACGGTCAAACCATTGGAACCGCATGGTCTTACCTCGCCCGAAGGTCGAGGCAATCGTGGAGGTGGAGCACCCCTTCCGGGCGGCCGCGACCGTCCAGGACGACCAGGGAGGTGATGGCGCCGCCGGGATTCTCCTCCATGGAGCGGACCGCCTGGGCGATCAGCGCCTCCTTGTCGATCGTCCGGGGCGACCGGGACATCACGCGGGACACGGGGTGCGCGAGGTCGGCGCCCCCCTGGAGCAGGATCCGCTTCAAATCGCCGTCGGTGAGGATGCCTCGAAGAACGCCCTCGCCGTCGACCACGGTCGTCATGCCGAGCCTCTTGTTCAGGATCTCGACGAGCGCTTCGTGCAGCGTGGCGCTCTCGGGCACGCTCGGGAGCGCCGCGCCCGTGTGCATCCGGTCGGCGACCCGCAGGAGTGCGACCCGCCCGAGAACGCCGCCCGGATGGAGGTAGGCAAAGTCCTCGCGCGTGAAACCTTTGAGCCGCATGAGCACGATCGCAAGCGCGTCTCCGAGCGCGAGCATCGCGGTGGTCGTGGCCGTCGGGACGAGATCCTCGGGTCCCGCTTCGCGCGGCCGGCCAATGTCGAGGACGTGGTCCGCTCCGCGGGCGAGCGAGGACGTGGGATGGCACGTGATCGTGACGACGAGCACACCGTGGCGACGGAGCGCCGGCAGGAGCTCGAGAAGCTCCGCCGTTTCGCCGCTCTTCGAGAGGAGGATCGCGGCGTCGTCGCGCGACACGATCCCGAGATCGCCGTGCGCCGCATCGGCTGGATGCACGAACGTCGCCGGGGTTCCGGTACTCGTCAGGGTCGCCGCGATCTTCTTCGCGACGAGGCCCGACTTTCCAACCCCGAGCGCGAGGACCTGCCCCTTGACCGCCGCGATCGCCTGAACCGCCGCCTCGAACTCGGGACCGATCCGCGGCTTGAGGGCGAGGATCGCCTCCCCCTCGAGGTCGAGGACCTCGCGCGCCCAGGCCGTGATCGAGCCGCTCGGGTGGGCGTCCTTCGTGGCCGGCTCCGCTTCCAGGCTCCGCTTCACGTCCGTCTCGTCTCCACAAGAGATGGATCGGCAACCAATTGGTGAATCTTCATGAGACTTCGGAGGAGCGGCTCCAGATCGGCGAGCGGCCACTGCGACTCGCGGTCGGACCGAGCCCGCGCGGGATCGGGATGGGTCTCGATGAAGAGCCCGTCGGCCCCCGCGGCCACCGCCGCCCGCGCGAGCGCGGGGAGGAACTCGCGCTGCCCTCCGGTCTCGACGCCCCCGGGCTGCTGCACCGAGTGGGTCGCGTCGAAGAAGACCGGGCAGCCGAAGCGGGCCATGGTCGGGATCGAGCGCATGTCGACCACGAGATCGCCGTAGCCGAAGGTGGTCCCCCGCTCCGTCACGATCACGCCCGGCGCTCCCGCGGCGCGCACCTTCTCGACCGCGCGCGCCATCGACGCCGGGTCGAGGAACTGCCCCTTCTTCACGTGCACCGGCTTCCCGCTCGCGCCGGCCGCTTCGAGGAGCGCCGTCTGGCGGCAGAGGAACGCCGGGATCTGAAGGAGATCGAGCGAGCGAGCCGCCTCGGCGACATCCGACGTCTCGTGCACATCGCTCGTCACCGGAACCCCGACCCGCTCACGGATCCGGGCGAGCGATGGAAGGCCGCGCTCGGCGCCGGGGCCACGGTAGCTCTCCCGCGACGAGCGGTTGGCCTTGGCGAACGAAGCCTTGAAGACAAAGGGCATTCCGAGCGAGACCGCGATCCTCTTGACCTCCTGCGCCACTTCTTCGGACATGGCGTCGTCCTCGAGCACGCACGGACCCGCGATGAGCGCGAGGCGGCCGGGCTCGATCCGGACCGATCCGACCGCGAGAGGGGCGAATCGCACGTCAGTTCCGCGCC
>Ga0111539_10000381_pt1 | contig 54711 bp, 37 predicted proteins | sample RhiMethybrSRZTD1_FD_79667 | JGI IMG/M metagenome (GOLD analysis project Ga0111539, IMG submission 79667) | Populus rhizosphere microbial communities from Tennessee, USA - Rhizosphere MetaG P. TD hybrid SRZTD1 (version 2) (version 2) | ecosystem: Host-associated > Plants > Roots > Rhizosphere >...
ACGTCGAGCTCAGCGTCGCCTGGCTTGAACAATGCCGGCGTCAGCCACGAGAGGTAGAGTCGTGGAAGCTGGACGCGATCCTCAATCGTCTTTCGCGTGACGGAGCTGAGCATCGCGTGTGGATAATCGATCGGCGGCACCGGACCGCTGCCGGGTTTGACGTCGACGAACCACTTTTCGACCAGTGCCCGTGTTTTTGCCGGATCGATGTCGCCGGCGATCACCAGACTGGCATTCGCCGGCTGGTAATACTTGCGGAAGAACTCGACGACATCCTCGTAGCTGGCGGCGGTCAGATCTTCCATATACCCGATCGTCGGCCAGCGATACGGATGTCCTTCAGGGAACAGCATCTTGTCGATTTCAATCGATGCCATTCCGTACGGTGCGTTCTCGTAGTTCTGGCGCCGCTCGTTCTTGACGACGTCTCGCTGGCCGCTGACGCGTTCCGGAGACATCGCGTCGAGCAGGTATCCCATGCGATCGGATTCGAGAAACAGCGCCAGCTCCACGGCGTTGGCCGGCGCGTCGATGTAGTAATTGGTCCGATCGTTCTGCGTCGATCCGTTGTTGGTCGCCCCGGCGGCCTCGAGCAGGGTGTCGAACTCCCCTTCTTTCACGTGGCCGGATCCCTCGAACATCAGGTGTTCGAACAAATGCGCGAAGCCTGTGCGTCCGGGCTTTTCACGCGCGGATCCCACGTGGTACCACATGTTGACCGTGACGAGCGGCACAGTGTGATCTTCGTGAAGGATCACGCGCAACCCGTTGGGAAGCGTGAATTGCGTGAACGGCACGGCCAGTGTTGCCGGTCGCGTCGCGGGTGGCGACGGCCGGCGCGCGGGCTGTGTGACCGGCGGGGCGGTCGACGCGGGACGCTGTGCGGCCTTCGTGGGTCCTCGGTCGGCGGCCACGAGATTTAGCGGAATCAGAAGCGCGACGGCAAGCAAGCGACGGATCATTCCTATACTCTATCAAGCGGTGTTTTCTTCGCGCGTACCCGGGGCTCTCGCGCCCAACCGGCTGACTCAGGTTTTGCGGCGGCTTCGGGCGACGGGGGCACCCCTCATTGATCTGACCCTCACCAACCCGACCACCGCGCGCATCGAATATCCTGAATCGATCCTTGACGCTCTGGCTGACGCGCGTTCATTCACATACACGCCAGCCCCGCTCGGCCTGATCGAGGCACGCGAAGCGATCGCGCGTGACTACCAGCGAAACGGCATCAACGTTGCTGCCGACCGTGTCGTGTTGACGTCGAGCACGAGCGAAGCGTATTCGCTGCTGTTCAAACTTTTGTGCGAACCCTCCGGCGACGCGGTCATGGTTCCGGTTCCGAGCTACCCCCTTTTTGAGCATCTCACTGATCTCGACGGAGTTCGGTCGATTCCGTACCGGCTGGATTTTCACGGTCGCTGGGCTGTGGATTTCGATACGCTTGACCAACAGTGGACCGACAGAGTCCGAGCCGTGCTCGCCGTGAGCCCGAATAATCCGACCGGTTCGATGATCACCGATTCCGAGATGAAAGACTTGTCCGGGCGATGCGCAAAACGCGACGCGGCGCTCATTGTCGATGAGGTCTTTGTTGATTATCCGTTGTTCGGCGCGCCGGGTCCGACGACGCCAGTGCCCGAATGCCTGACCTTTCGACTCGGAGGCCTTTCGAAGTCGATTGGTCTTCCGCAGGTCAAACTGGGTTGGATGGTTGTCGATGGTCCAGAGCCGTTTGTGCAGAGCGCCCTCGATCGGCTCGAGCTGATTTGCGACACATATCTCTCGGTCTCCACGCCGGTTCAACACGCTGCGGCGAAATTGCTTGCGGCGGGCGCCGGCGTGCGCGCCCAGATCCTGGACCGCATTCGCACCAACGCTGGCGCCCTGCGTCACATCGCGCAGCAGTACCGATCGATCGAAGCGCTGCCCGCCGATGCAGGATGGTCGGCCGTCTTACGCGTGCCATCGACACGCTCGGAAGAGGACCTCGTGATCGCCATGATGGAGACGGCGGGCGTGGTCGTCCATCCAGGATTTTTCTTTGATTTTCCTCACGAAGCGTATCTGGTCGTGAGCCTTCTTCCCGAGCCGGCTGTGTTTGATGACGGAATTCGGCGTGTGATGGAGATGGCGCATGCCTGAAGCCAATTTCGCCGACTTCCGACACGGCGGCGCGCTGGTGCCGCTCTTTTCAATCCCGTCACGCGCGAGCTGGGGGATTGGAGAGATCCCGGATCTGCCGCGATTCGCGGAGTGGCTGGATGAGTCGGGGCTCGACTTCGTCCTCCTCCTGCCGGTCAACGAGATGGCGGTTGGCCAGAATTCGCCGTACTCGGCCCTGAGCGCAATGGCGATCGATCCGATTTACATCGCGCTTCGTGATGTCGAAGAGTTCCAGGCTGCGGGTGGGGAGCTGGCGCTGTCCAACAAGGATCGGGCAACGCTCGACGACGTTCGGCGCGCGCCCCGTGTCGCCTACGACCGCATTCGCGACGTCAAGTCGCGCGCGCTCGTTGCGGCATTTCGAACCTTTGAAGATCGGGAATGGGCCACGCGCTCGGCCCGGGCTCGTGAATTCCAGGCGTTCAGGGAACGTGAGGCGTGGTGGCTGGCCGACTACGCGCTCTTTACCGCCCTGAATCAGGAGAATGGTGGGCGGTACTGGCTCGAGTGGAAAGATGGCCTCCGCGATCGACGACCGGAGGCGCTCGCCGAGGCTGAGCGCCGGCTTGAACGAGAGATACGCTACCGCGCGTGGCTGCAGTGGATCGCCGATGAGCAGTGGCATCGGACGCGTCGCGACGCGCAGCCGGTGGCCATCTTCGGTGACTTTCCTTTCGTCGTCAGCGCGCATAGTGCCGATGTGTGGGCCCGTCAGCACGAGTTTCGGATCGATGCCTCGGTCGGGACCCCTCCCGACGCGTTCTCTGCGACCGGTCAGGATTGGGGGCTGCCGCTCTATCGATGGGACGTGATCGAGCAAAGCGGCGACGAGTGGCTGCAACAGCGGGGGAAGCGGTCAGCGGATCTCTACGATGGTTTTCGCGTCGATCATTTGATCGGCTTCTATCGCACCTACTATCGCGAACGCGACAAACGGGCCGCATTCGTCCCACCCGATGAACCATCGCAGATCGCGCAGGGGGAACGCATCCTGCGTGTGCTCGGCGGTTTCGCCACCCAGATCGTCGCCGAGGACCTTGGCAGCGTTCCGGATTTCGTGCGCGCATCGCTGGCGCGATTGCACGTGCCAGGCTACAAGGTTCTACGATGGGAACGGCACTGGGAGGTCGAGGGAAAGCCGTTCCGCGATCCGACATGTTTTCCGCTGCTCTCGCTCGCCACGACCGGCACCCACGATACCGAGACGCTCGCTGAATGGTGGGACGAGGCCGATGCCGATGAGCGACAGAGGGCGATGGAATGGCCCCAGCTGAAAGCCACCGGGCGCGAGCCTGACGCGGCGTTTGACGACTGCCTGCGCGATGCACTCCTGCGCATCCTCTTCAGCGCTGGATCCAATCTCGTGGTCGTTCCAGTGCAGGACATCTTTGGCTGGACGGATCGCATCAACACGCCGGCGGTTGTCGACGACGTGAACTGGCGATGGCGAATGCCGTGGCCGGTTGAAGACTTGAAAAACGAACCGTCGCCGCGCGAGCGTTCGGCATTTCTTCGCGAGCTGTCGAGAAGTTCCGGACGATACCTGCGATAAGATTTCCCCCGCCATGTCCGAAACCGATCTCCGCGCCGCGCGTGAGCGGCTCGATCAACACCTACGCGAAATCGTCCGCTGGCATTTCGATCCCGCGACCGGTTCTCCCTTCTGGCTCGAACGCGCGAAGCAATTCACGTTCGATCCGGTGAACGACGTGAAAGGTTTTGCAGATCTCCAGAAGTTTGGCTTGTTCGAGGACGAGTGGCTGCGCGGCGGCCCGGTGCGCCGCTGGGTGCCGAAGGCGTACGCCGACAAACCGATCTACGTCTTCGAAACTGGCGGAACGACCGGCGTACCCAAATCACGGATCAACGTCGACGATTTCCGGATCGATTACGAACTCTTCAGTGAGACGCTGCCGGATGACAAGTTTCCAAAGGGATCGAACTGGCTGATGCTCGGGCCCAGCGGACCGCGTCGTCTCCGGCTCGCCGTCGAGCATCTGGCGCAGCATCGTGGTGGCATCTGCTTTTCCGTCGATCTCGATCCGCGGTGGGTGATCAAGCTCATTCAGAAAGGCTGGATGGATCAACTCGAGGCGTACAAGAACCACGTGATCGATCAGGCGGTCACGATTCTCGGAGCGGGTCACGACATCCGGTGCATGTTCACGACGCCCAAGCTTCTCGAGGCCTTCGCGCTCAGGCTCGAATCGAGGGGCACGACGATCCGCCAGTCCGGGATCACCGGCATCTTCTCTGGTGGCACCGAGTTCACCCCGCAGTGGAACCGGTTCGCGCAGGAAGAACTGCTCGACGGCGCCTACATGACGCCAACCTACGGCAACACGTTGATGGGACTCGCGGCAAGCGCGCCGTCGGGCCCGTTCAACAATTACAAGATCGCGTATTACGCCCCGCAGCCGCGCGCCGTCGTCGAAGTCGTCGATTTCGACAACCCGTGGAAGATCGTCGATTACGGTGCAACCGGACGAGTCAAGCTGACGACGTTGACCAGAGAATTCTTCATGCCCGGGTTCCTCGAGCGCGACGAGGGAGAGCGCGAACCTGCCACCGACCGGTTCGCGTGGGACGGGGTCAGCGGCGTTCGCCCGTTCCGCGGTTTTGCCGCGACGACGACGGTCGGGGTGTACTGAGTTGGTTCTTCCGCCTAAAGGCGGTCGCCACGATCAGCGATTCGAGCGCGCCCCCTTTGCCGGTGCCGCGCAGCTGAAGTTCGCGGCGTCGTTCGTATCCCCTTTTCCTTTGTAGGTCGCGACCTGCGGATACGGACACAGCGGACGCGATCGATCGACGACGCCGGCGGTCAAGTGCGTCGCCATGATCTGATCCGGTGCCGTCGCTTTCTCGACCCACTCTTCGAGTGCGGCTTGCGCATCAAATGTGTTCGGGCCTGGACCGCCTGAGCAATGAGTCACCCCGGGCGCCATGAACAGGCGATAAAACGTTTGCACGTCAGCGGTCTTTCCGCCGAAGAGGGCAACGACGCTTTCGTAGTAGTCGATGCTGTTCTGCGCCGCGATCAGTTGATCGCTCCAGCCATGCCATTGCAGCAGCTTGCCGCCTCGTTTCCGGAACTCCCGGAGATCGGGATTGGTCGCATTCAGGACCGGCGCAAACTTCGCCTCGGCTTTCTGATACGCCTGATAATCAGATGGCTTCGACATGTCGAACGTTTTCCAGTCCCAGTTCGGATCGGCGAAGACCAGCCATTTGTAGTGCGACACTGGAATCGGGAAGGGATTGGCCGCGTCACGATTCGGCCAGAATGGCTCGCTGCCATAGGCCATTCCTGGATAGATCGTCGCGCGGGTTGCCGGGTCTACCGGTCCTCGATAGACGCGGCGTGCTGCCTCGACTTGTGCTGGCGATAGGCACGTGTCCGGCTTCTGATTCGGCGCGCACTGCAGCGTTCCGGGATCGAAGCGGCATTGCCGCGGATCCTCGAGCACACCGTCGGTGACTCCATCGCCGGCGTCGCACGCAGCGAGCGCTCCTCGATACAGCACGCTCAATGCCGATGGCGGCAGGTTGCTCGCCGGATCCTTCAGAACGGCCAACGTCGCGTCGAAGTCCGCCGCCATCAGCCGGGTCCAATTGTTTGCGGGGGCGGCCGCCAAGATCCCGTCGAAGTCAGCGGGAAAACGCTGCGCTTCCTGCAATCCCTCGTACCCACCCGACGAGCAGCCGAACCAGTACGCCTTGTCCGGGGTCTTTCCATAGAAGGCGTTGACGAGCGCCTTGGCTTTCAGTGTCGTCTCGTGATGCGCGCGATAGGCGAAATCCACGAGTTGTTCGGGATGCTCGAGCGCGAATCGCGCCGCATCGAGACCCGGCCCAACCTGATGACCGGTATTGGTCGACGCCACGGCATAACCGCGTCGAAGCTGATCCTGCATTTGCCCGTACGAGATGACCCCTGCCCATCCGCCGTTTCCCACTTGCGCATACCTGGAATTCCACTTGTCGAGCGGGAGCCACACCTCGAACCGGACATCGGATTCCGCGGTGGGTTTGATCGCACCGACGATGCGACAGAACGGTGGCAGATTGGTTAGGGCGCTGGTCGATCCAGGCGCCGTGAACGACCCACCCGTAATCGTTTCGACTGCCGTGATTGACGTGTTCGGCAACGGCGTGTTCGCCAGCGCCGTGCAGGCTGCTGTCCGATCGTTCTGTGCGTGAAGTGCTGCGACTGGGAGAACGGTGGCGATCAAAGCGACGATGCGGGAATTCATGAGCGGCTCCTGACTGGAGAGCTATTTCTACAGATCAAAAAATCAACCTTCACTGTCACACGGCGACTCTGTCTTAGAGAAGGACAGGAGAAAGGAGAAAGGAGAAAGGAAGAACCCAGTCATGTCGTCAGGAAGTGAAAAGCTCCTCCCTTCTCTTTTCTCCTGTCCCTTCTTACTCAGTGGAGGCTGTCGATTGTGCCCAGACGTTTCTCATCCCCATGATCTCCCGCGCCGGAGTGCGGTCGCCGGTGCAACTGATGCGGCGCGGCGCATTGAGGAACCGCACGTCGAATCCGAGAGATCGGTACAACCGTTCCATGCGATCGGTCGCCTGGTTCACGATGATCACCGGGCCGTCATGCCGCGACAGAAGACGCGCGGTCCGCTCCTGATCCCGCCAGCTGAAACCTCCGCGCGCGTATTGCGTGAATGGCACATCGTACGGCGGATCGGCATATACGAAATCGCCAGCGCGAAGCGGCAGCGATTCGACGTCACCGGTAGTGAACGTCCAGCCAGCCAGCGCCTTGCAGTACGGCGAGAAGTCGCTCGTGTAACGGATGCGCGCGTATCGGCCAAACGGCACGTTGAACAGCCCCTGCCGGTTGAAGCGGCACAGGCCATTGAATCCCGTTCGATTGAGATAGTAGAAAAGCGCGGCGGCTTCCTCGCTCCGCGATTGACCGGACGCCAGGAGATCGTTGAACCGATCGCGATGGCGATAAAACAACGACTCGTCGTTTTCCATCGGAATCCGGATCTGCAGGCCGCGTTGCAACCAGGTGTAGAAGTTGACCAGGTGCGGATTGGCGTCGTTCAGCAGAGCCTGTGACGGTTTCAATCCCAGCGCGACCGCGAGGCCGCCACAGAAGGGTTCGACGAGCCTGGACCGCCAATGGGGTTTCCACAGCGGGCGAAGGTGGGGAACCTGCCAGCGCTTGCCACCGGCCCACTTCAATGGCGGGCGCAGCAAGGACTCCGCAGCCGGGGCAATGGGCATGCGAGCGCCAGTGTATGCGATATCCTTCACTGACAGGCCATGCTTCATTTACCCGTGCTTCGATGGGGGCAGCCGTACACCAGCATGGACGTGGACGACGTCGTCCACTTTCAGACCGGCGAGCCGATTGCGAAAGTGAGCCGCGCCAATGGCGGCATGATCCAGCGCGATATGCGCCGCGCTCAGCGCGCGCGCGACGTCCTCCGGGAGATCGCGATTGACGATCTGATCGCGCGCGTCGGCAAGGCCGGCGAGTTATATGCGACCGCTGAACTCCCGATGGGTGACGGTACGCAGACACCGGATGCATTCGTGCACGCGCAGTCGGCGAGCACGGGCCTGCCGGAGCGTCTCTGCCGCGCGAACATGAAGAAGAACATGTTCGTGTTGACGGAAATGCGTCGCATCCTCACGTCGCTGACCCGTGGGCTCGATCTCGAAGTGCTCACGCGCGGATTTGGAGAGGAACGTGGCGTGCCGATCAGTTATCAGGCGCAGAGTCCGGTGCTGGGACTGGTCCTGCCATCCAATTCGCCTGGCGTGCACACGCTGTGGCTGCCGATCATTCCGCTGCAGATTGGACTCGTACTCAAGCCTGGCCCCCAGGAACCCTGGACACCGTTTCGCATGGCCGAGGCGTTCTTTCAAGCCGGCGTGCCGCGCGAAGCGATCTCCGTCTACCCCGGTGAAGCGGATGTGGGTGCCGCGGTCCTGGCGAGTTGCGAGCGAAGCCTCGTGTTCGGCGGGCAGCCAACAGTGGATCGGTATCGCGGCAATCCCAAAGTGCAGGCGCACGGACCCGGCTTCTCGAAGATTCTCCTCGGCGACGACGTCGTCGACGACTGGCAGTCGCATCTCGATGTGATGGTCGACAGCGTCTTCGCCAACAGTGGACGCGGCTGCATCAACTGTTCAGGGATCTGGGCGAGCCGGCACACTCGCGAGATCGCAGAGGCGATCGCGAAGCGACTGGCCGATGTGCGGCCGCTGCCCGCCGATCATCCCGAGGCGACACTGGCGGCCTTCACGGTTCCGGGAGTCGCGACGGCGATCTCGCAATCGATCGATGCCGATTTGCAGGCGGCTGGCGTGACCGATGTCAGCGCGAAGTATCGCAACGGCTCACGGATCATCAAAGACGGCCGCGCGGAATTCCTGCTTCCCACCATCGTGCACAGCACGTCGGCCGATGCCGCGGTCGTTCGCAAGGAATACATGTTTCCGTTCGCCACGGTCGTCGAGTGCCCGCAGGATCACATGATCGAGGCAATCGGCCCGACACTCGTGTGCAGCGCCATCACGAACGATGGTCAGTTCCGCAAGCGACTCGTCGATGCCGTGAACATCGATCGCCTGAACCTCGGTCCGGTGCCGACGATTCAGCTCAACTGGCTCCAACCGCACGAAGGCAATATCGTCGACTTTCTCTATCGCGCGCGCGCGTTCCAGACGGCGTAGCGAACGCATCAGCCGGTAAGCATGAGAGTGCTCTCATTCACGGGCGGGGCCGGGGCGATGTATTGCGGCAGCTGCCTGCGGGACAACGCGCTGGCCGCGGAGCTGTTGGCGAGAGGCCACGATGTCGTGCTGACTCCCGTGTACACGCCAACGCGAACCGATGAACGAAACGTCAGCGGGGCCCACGTGTTCTTCGGTGGCATCAGCGTCTACCTCGAACAACACGCCGCGTTGTTTCGGTATACACCGAAGTTTCTGGATCACCTGTGGGATTCGACGTGGGCACTCAAGCTGGCGACGAAACGCCAAATCAGCGTCGATCCAAAGAGCCTGGGCGAATTGACCGTGTCGATGCTGCGGGGGGAGCAGGGTTTTCAGAAGAAAGAGATCGGCAAGCTGCTTGATTGGTTGCGACAGGAGCCGCGTTTTGACGTGGTGAACCTTCCCTACGCATTGCTGCTGGGGCTGGCGGCGCCGTTGAAGCGGGTCCTGAAGGTGCCGATCTGCTGCACGCTACAGGGCGAGGATCTGTTTCTGGACGGACTCGGCGAACCGTATCGATCGCAGTCGCTCGATCTCATCAGAGCGGCTGCGGATTCTGTCGATGCGTTCCTGCCGGTCAGCCGCTACTACGCTGATTACATGTCCAGATACCTTGGCGTGCCGGCGTCGAAGATGCATCTCGCGCCACTCGGAATCAATCTCGACGGCTATACGTCGCGTCATCGCGACCGATCGGGTCCATTCACTGTCGGATTCTTCGCCCGCATCTCCCCCGAGAAGGGACTGCATGTGCTGTGCGACGCCTATCAGCGATTCCGTGCGAAGACTCGAGGAACACCCGCGCGGCTCCTCGCCGCTGGATACCTGGCCCCGGAGCATTCCGCGTATCTCGACGATCTGACGCACCGCATGAAGGAGCCTGGACTTCGGTCGGAATTCGAGTATCGCGGCGAGCTGGATCGCGCCGGCAAGATTGCGTTTCTCCAGAGCCTCGATGTGATGTCGGTGCCGGCAACCTATGCCGAGCCGAAGGGGATCTTTCTTCTCGAAGCCATGGCCGTCGGGGTGCCAGTCGTGCAACCGCGGCGTGGCGCTTTTCCTGAGATCCTCGAGAGGACAGGTGGCGGAATTCTCGTCGAGGCCGACGATTCGGACGCACTGGCGCAGGGGTTTCGGCAACTCCAGAACGATTCGTCGCTGGCCTCGGCGCTGGGAGACGCCGGAGCCGCCGGGGTCCGCGCGCATTACACCGCGGGCCACATGGCAGAGACGGTTGAGCGGATCTATGCGGGCGTGGTTCGCCGATCGCCCCCGTTGCCGACGCTCTGACATCCTTTAGCGCCAAAACGACCGACACATGCTCATTGCGAAGGACATCAGTAAGTCGTATCCGACACCCAGGGGCGAGCTCTCAATCCTCAACGGTGTGTCCCTGACCTTGAACCGTGGTGACGCAGTCGCGATTACCGGGCCTTCCGGCAGCGGCAAAAGCACATTGCTCTACATTCTGGGCGCGCTCGAACCACCGTCTTCGGGAATCGTCACGCTGGACGGTTCGAATCCCTACGACCTCGGAGAGCGGGCGCAGGCAGCGTTTCGTAATCAGCACATTGGCTTTGTCTTTCAGGATCACTCGCTGCTGCCGCAGTGTTCGGTTCTCGAAAACGTGCTCGCTCCGACGCTCGCGGCTCCATCGCGCAACGGTACTGTCACCAGTGACGATCGTCGTGCCCGGGAGTTGCTCGCGCAAGTGGGGCTTGGCGATCGACTCGATCATCGGCCGGCGGAACTGTCGGGAGGTGAAAAGCAACGCGCCGCAGTCGCCCGCGCGCTGATTCTCAATCCGACGCTGCTGCTGTGTGACGAGCCGACCGGCAACCTCGATCGTTCGTCCGCCAATGGAGTCGCCGATCTGCTGGTCGATCTGCATGCAGCTCGGAAGACCATTCTGATTACGGTCACGCATAGCGCGGCGCTGGCGGAGCGCTTTCGAACGAAGTACGAGATGGACGCGGGCCGGCTTGTGAGTCGCTAAGGAGCCAGGAGCAAAGAGCCAAAAGCATGAACTCGACGCACCTGGTCTGGCGAAGCGCGACGCATCATTGGCGGACCAATCTCGCGATGGTAGCGGGGGTCGCTGTCGCGGTGTCGGTTCTCTCCGGAGCGCTCCTGGTCGGCAATTCGGTGCGCGGCAGTTTGCGAGATCTGGCGATGGCGCGGCTGGGGCGCGCCGACGTCGTGATTTCCTCCACAGGTTTTTTCCGTGATGCGCTTGCGGCGGAGATCCAGTCGGCAACACCCGGTGCCAGGACAGCCCCGGTGATCGTTGCGACGGGGTTTGTCACGCACGAAGGATCAGGGCGCCGCGCCGCGAGCGTACTCGTCTATGGCGTTGACGACCGATTCTGGGCCTTCCACCACAGAACGAACCATTCAGGCGTTCTGTCGTCACCGGCATTGGTTTCAGAAATTGGTGCCGGGACAGGGGACACGATCCTGGTGCGTCTCCAAAAGCCTTCCGCGATTCCGATCGAATCGTTGTTTGGACGAAAAGACGATGTCGCGCGGACGGTGCGCCTGACGCTCGAGGCCGTGCTGCCGGCAAACGAGCTTGGAGAGTTCTCGCTGCAGCCACGACAGGCGGAGGTGCGTGTCCTCTTTTTGCCGCTTGCGCGCGTGCAGCGCGAGCTTGGTGTCGCGGGGCGTGCCAACACCATCCTGACTGCCGGCGCGGACGCGAATGCGATCGCGACCGCACTCGGTCGCACGGCGACGCTCGAAGATCTCGGCGCGGGCATAGCGATCAGCGGCAACCCGGCGCACCTGATCGTCGAAGGTCACAGCGGCATCATGGGTGAGGCCGTTGAAGCGGCTGTGGTTCAGGCGGGAACGGGTTTGGGCTGGCGGCCGATCCCGGTATTCACGTATCTCGCGAACACCATCCGAAAAGGCGATCGAAGCATCCCCTATTCATTAGTTGCCGCAACCGACCTCGATGCGGTCGCCGGCTCGTCACCACTGTCGCCGGCCGCAACAGCGGCCGATTCGATCGTCCTGAATGATTGGGCGGCGCGAGAGCTCAACGCATCGCCAGGCGATGCGATCGCGCTCGACTACTTCCTCTGGGATACGGCAACGGGGCTCACAACTCACAGTGCCGAGTTCACGTTGACAAAGACGATTCCGATCGACGGCCTTGCCGCCGACCGGCGCCTTGCGCCGGAGTATCCGGGGATCACCACGGCGATCAGTCTCTCCGATTGGGATCCGCCGTTTCCGGTGGACTTGTCGCGCGTGCGCCCTCAGGACGAGGCGTACTGGAAGCAATATCGAACGACACCGAAAGCGTTCATCAACTTCACCCGCGGACAGAAACTCTGGACCACACGATTTGGCGGCTCGACCTCCGTACGATTCGCCCTGCCTGAAGGTGCCGATCCCGAGGCGGCGGCACAGCGTCTTCGTGCCACACTCTCGCCGCTGTTGGCGCCGCAGGCCGCTGGCCTGAGCATTCGAGACGTTCGTCAGGAAGTGCTCTCTGCATCAGGCGGTGCCACGGATTTCGGCGAATACTTTACCTACTTCAGTTTCTTCCTCGTCGCTTCGGCACTCCTTCTTACTGTCTTGTTCTTTCGCCTCGGCGTTGAACAGCGTCTCCGTCAAATCGGGATCCTTCGCGCCGCCGGCTTCACTATTCCGCAGCTGCGAAAATTGCTGATCGCCGAAGCCTTGGTGCTGGCGATCGTGGGCAGCGCGATCGGAGTGGCCGGAGCGGTCGCTTATGGAAGCCTGATGATGCTGGGGTTGCGCACCTGGTGGGTGGGTGCGGTCGGGACGACGAGGTTGTCGTTGCATCTGTCGGGAACATCACTGGCAATCGGCGCCGTCGCGGGAGTCGTGACGGCAATCGCCTGCGTCGGCATGTCGCTTCGTTCGGTAGCGCGACTCAGCCCGCGCGCGCTGCTGAACGCCCAGGCGATTGAAGGTGACCGATTCGTCGCTCATCGATCGCGACGAGTTCAGATCGCGAAGTGGCTGCTCGCTGCGGCGGGGGTCGCGATGCTCGTGACCGCGTTCACCAATCGCAGTGCGCGCACGGCGATGTTCTTTGGCGCAAGCGCAACACTGCTGGGTGCGTCAATGTGTCAGATCTCATCGTGGTTTCGCGCGCGACATCCGGCGCCGCTCGTTGGCCGCGGCGCGTGGGCGATCTGCCGTCTCGGTTTTCGCAGCGCCGCGTTCCGGCCGTCGCGCAGCGTGATGTCGATTGCCCTGATCGCCTCAGCTGCCTTCATCATTGTTGCTGTCGACGCATTTCGGCGTGGCGAAAGCTTCGCCACCGACATTCATTCCGGCACCGGTGGCTTTGCCCTGCTGGCGCAATCGGAAATGCCGATCCTCGCCAATCCGAATGACCCAGAGGGCAGGGACGCGCTTGTGGTCAACGCGCCGGACTTCCAGCGAGTGAAGTTCACCCGCTTCCGGCTGAGACCAGGTGACGATGCAAGCTGCCTGAATCTGTATCGCCCGACGGCCCCGACCATCATTGCGGCCGAAACGGGATTCATTGAACAGGCGCGCTTTTCCTTCGCCAGCTCGCTTGCCGAAACCGAGGCCGAGCGGGCGAATCCCTGGCTGTTGCTGCGGCGTCCGACAAACGACGCGATTCCGGTCGTCGCCGATGCCACGTCCCTGGAGTACGTCCTTCATGCCGCCGTCGGCGACACGTTCTCGATGGACACGGGAGCAGCGCAGCCGATCGTGTTCAGGTTCGTTGGAGCGATCAGCGACAGCGTTCTGCAGGGGCAGCTGATTGTTTCGGAAGAGAACTTTACGCGGCTGTTTCCATCGCAGCAGGGATATCGCTTTTTCTTGATCGAAGATCCAGCAGTGCATTCCGCGGGCCAGGCAGACGCCCTTGCGGGCGTACTCGAGCGCGACCTGGCGCCGTTCGGCTTCGACGCGGTGAGTACGGCGGAGCGGCTCGCGGCGTTTCACCAGGTGGAGAACACGTACCTGTCGACGTTTCAGGCACTCGGAGGGCTCGGGTTGCTGCTTGGCACGATTGGTCTCTCAGCCATCATGTTCCGCAACGTGCTGGAGCGTCGTCGCGAGCTGGCGCTGCTCGGCGCGGTAGGGTTCGACGCGCGGCGGCTCTCCACGATGATCGCGGCGGAGGCGTCACTCCTTGTTACAGCCGGAGTCGTCACCGGAGTGGCCTGTGCGGCAGTCGCGGTAGCGCCCGCATGGTTCGGCCGCGAGGGGAGTGGTCCCGGGATTGGCCTGTTGCTCCTGCTCGGCGCCGTGATCTTCGCTGGCGTGCTTTCATCGATTGTCGGGGTGCGCGCGGCGCTTCGCGGCCGGATGCTCGACGCGCTCAGCTCCGAGTAGAAAGATTCTGGTTACGTGCTCAAGCAGAACGTCTCACCGTGAAGCCAGCACGCCGGTGCGGGTTGGTGCGCGTCGCGCCGCATTCGCGAGAACGCGGGTAGCAGCCCGCCTCTCATGAACGCCTCACGCAGGCGATCGTTCATACGGTTGTCGCGAATATCGAGGGCGGAATAGATCGCCGTCATCGTTACGACCCGCGCGTGCCACGCTTCGCCGTCCCGGGTAATCAGCGTCATCACTCCCTTGCCAATCGGTCCCATGGCCGGCACTGTAAACGTCAGCGGAACGAGGAGGCGGCCTCCTGGTTTGAGCGCATCGAGCCAGCACTCGTGCGGATGAGTCACCCCGGCGTTGACGAAGATGGCGTCGAACGATTCACGAGGCACGTCCGTTCCGTTGCCGTTTTGAACCTCTACCCACGCCATGTCGCGCAGGTTCGTGCGTGCTGTCTCCGCGAGTGATTCATCGATGTCGATGGCCGCGACCGAGCCGGAATCGCCGATCGCATGTCCGATGAGCGCTGAGTAATACCCGGTACCGCAGCCGACGTGCAGCACGTGTGCGCCGGCCGCCAGCCCCAGCGCGTCGAGGCAAGTGCAGACCAGGCTCGGTGCACCGTTGAAAAGTTGGCGATCCGGATCGATTGCAATGGCGATGTTGTGGTACACGTGGCGCGGGTCGGCGTCGGCTGTCTGCCGTGGTCCGCCGCCATAGTCGATTTCGGACCGGATCAGCCACGGTCCGGGCGGAAGAAATCGTTCGCGGGGAACGCGGGCCAGCGCCTCGACGAGACTCGCAGTCCTGAGGTTGGCGGCAGTGGCAATCTCATCAGCGTAAAAACGGCGTCGATCGCGTAAATCCATAGCGGAGATGAAATCGATCAGTATTGGCGTGGAATCGAAGGTTACTCGTGACGTTTCTGTGACATCTCAATCAGCCATCAGAATTTTCAGCGGTTTGATATTCTGCCGATCATGGCTCGCATCCTGATCTCGCTGTCGATCGCTGCGCTGTCACTCGTCTCGCTCGAGGCGGACAACTGGCCTCAGTGGCGAGGTCCCCTCCTGAACGGCGTCAGTGGTGAAACCAATCTACCCCTGAAGTGGACCCCTGAGTCGAACATCGCGTGGAAACTGCCTCTTCCAGAATGGAGCGGGGCGACGCCGATCATCTGGAACGACTACATCTTCCTGAACGTGGCGCAAGGCAGCTCGTTGTCGTTGTGGTGCGTCGATCGCCGCGGACCGACTGTTCTATGGAAGGCATCCCTCGGCGCCGGCAATCACCAGGAACAGAAACAGAACATGTCATCCCCATCTCCGGTCACTGACGGGTCGCATGTCTACGTCATGACCGGGACCGGGATCCTGAAGGGCTTCGATTTCAAAGGGCAGGAGCTGTGGGCGCGCGACATCCAGCGCGAGTACGGACGCTTCGGACTGAATTGGGGGTATGCGTCGTCACCGCTGCTCCACGAAAATGCGCTGTACGTGCAGGTGCTGCACGGGATGAAAACCGACGATCCTTCTTACGTGATGCGGATCGACAAGAATACCGGCCGCACGCTTTGGAAAGTCGACCGGCCGACAACCGCTGTCCTGGAGTCGCCGGATGCGTACACGACGCCGGCGCTCGTGCGCAATGGATCCGACATGGAGATCGTCATCAGCGGCGGCGACGTCGTCACCGGCCACGATCCCGGAACCGGTAAGGAGTTGTGGCGGCTCAATGGACTGAATCCCACCAACCACGGCGCCTACCGCATCGTTGCGTCACCGGTTGTGACGGGCGGCATGATCCTCGCGCCGTCGCGTCAGAATCCGCTCATCGCTCTGCGTCCCGGCGGTCGCGGCGACGTTACGCAGTCACATAAATTGTGGAGTTTCTCGCGCGGCCCGGACGTGCCAACACCCGTCAGCGACGGTACGCATGTGTTCGTCGTCACTGATAACGGCGTCGCTTATGCGCTCGATGCCAAGACTGGCGCGACCGTGTGGGGCCCGAGTCGGCTCAAGTCTGGCACCTACAGTTCGTCACCGGTTCTCGCCGATGGCCGGATCTACGCGACCGACGAAGATGGAACGACGTCGGTGTTCAAGGCCGGCGCGTCATTCGAGTTGCTGGCGGAGAATCCACTGAACGACTACACGTTGAGCTCGCCAGCCGTGTCGCAGGGGCAGATTTTCATTCGCACCGCGAAGCACCTGTTCGCCATTGGAACGCGGAAGCCGTAAGCCACGGAAGAACACGGATCAAAACAACCACGGATCAACACGGAAGAACACGGACAACCTTCATCCGTGTTCATCCGTGTTGTTCCGTGGCCTGGGAACTCCGTGTTCATCCGTGTTGTTCCGTGGCCTGGGAACTCCGTGTTCATCCGTGTTGTTCCGTGGCTCGTTAATGCGTGTTCGTCCGTGTTGTTCCGTGGCTTTAATGCGTGTTTTCCGTAGCCGTTTAATCCGCGTTGTTCCGTGGCGCTACGCCGTGGGCCTGAAGTAAAGCACCATCGCGGCGCCGATGGCGGTCACGAGAAACCCGACGTAGAGGAGCGGATGGGGTGCCACCTTCGGTGGATGCACCGCCATGGTGTAGAGCACGTTCACCAGCGGCGCGCCGCCGAAGACGAGCGGCATGACGTAGGTCGGCAAGCCGCCGGCGCGGAAAGAAAAGATGATGCAGGCTGCGCCGATCGCGCCGAGTGCGCCGGCAACCGTGGCGAACGTTGCGCCCGACGGGTTCCAGCCACGCGAATCCAGCTGTCCCTGCGACAACATCGTGATCACGGGGACGAGCACACCAATCAGGAAGTAGGCAATGCCAACACAGAGCAGCGCACGCATCGGACTCCCGAGCTTGGTCTGTCCCTGATGAAGCATCGCGCCGTACACGCCCCACGACAGCACGGCTCCCGCCACAAATGCCAACCAATGCATGCGCGCCATTCTATCGCATTGAATCGCTCATCACTGATCACTGATCGCTCAATCCTTGAATCACCTATTCTCGACTCCTCGAATCGCCAATCGTCGAGTCGCGTTGAAGCGGTGGCGAGATTCAGCGATTCAAGGATCCCGGATTCAAGGATTCCCGGATTCAAGGATGAGGGATTCAGGGATTCACGATTAGTGATCAGTGATGAGCGATTCACAGCGCCGCGCGGTAGATTTCGGCGGCGCCGTCGGCGTCGAGTGGGCGTGGATTGAACGTCCCGGTCCATTGCGCCGCGGCCTGGGCGGACAGTTGTGGAACGGCCTCTTCGTCGACGCCGATGTCCGACAGCCTCATCGCCAGACCGCCAGCCCGCGCGAGATCCTCGAGACGCAGTGCGAGCGTTTCGGCGGCATCCTCGTCGCGCGCCCGGCGACGGGGTGATCCAATCAGCGCGGCATAGCGTTGACTCGCGACATCGGCGTTCCAGCGCACGACGTGGGGAAGCAGAATGGCGAGCGCCAGGCCATGTGACAGGTTGTATCGCGCGGTCAGTGGATTGGCACAGGCGTGAGCCGCGCCAAGCATCGACTGCTCGATGGCCATGCCGGCGAGGTGCGCTCCGATCTGCATCGCCGAACGGGCTTCAATGTCGGCGGGATGCAGCAGCACGCGCTCGAAGGCCTCACTCAACAGGTGCCAGGCGCGATGAGAGAACGTGTCGGAGAGGGGCGTCCTTTTCGCCGTGACCGCAGTTTCGACCGCATGTGCGATCGCGTCGAATCCCGCCATCGCTGTGACGTGGTGCGGGGCGGTCAGTGTCAGTTCAGGATCCAGCACCGCGACGCGCATTGCGGCGGAAGGGTCGCCGCACGCCATCTTCATGTGGGTGGCCGCGTCGGAAATGACCGCGTAGCTCTGCGCTTCGCTGCCGGTCCCGGCCGTCGTCGAAATGCCGATCGCCGGCAGGAGGGGTGTGGAGGCCTTCGCGTAGCCGCGGTAGTCGGCGATGCGGCCGCGGTTGGTCAGCAGAAAGTTGATGCCCTTCGCGCAGTCGAGCGAACTGCCACCGCCGAGCGCGACGATCGAATCGATGCGAAGCGGGTGCGCGAATCGGCGGCCCGCCTCGATCATCTCGCTGTCCGGGTTTTCGCCAAAGTCGTGATACGGCAGGACGTCGATGTTTTCGCTCTCGAGTGCCCTCGTCACTGTTGTGACGTGGCCCGCCTTCACGACCCCGTGATCGGCAACCAGCAACACGCGTGTGAATTGAAGGCCCTTGGCCAGCGGCCCGACGCGATGAACGGTTCCTCGTCCGAAAATCACACGTGTGCGTGGTTCAAAATCGAACGGAACCATCTGAAGTAGACTCTACCATTCCCACGAACTGCCATCCGATGCTGGAGTTATGCACACATCGAACCGAATGACCGCCGTTCAATGGCTCATCTGTGTCATTGCCGCGATAGGTTTCGCATTCGACACGTACGAATTGTTGATGTTCCCGCTGATCAACCGGCCGGCGCTGACCGAACTCGGTCATCTCGAGTTCGGCAGTCCCGAATACCGCCGCTGGCTCGGATTGCTCTTCTACGTCCCGGCCCTCTGCGGCGGAGTGTTCGGGCTGCTCGGCGGCTATCTGACGGATCGGCTTGGTCGCCGCCGCGTGCTGACGTGGAGCATTCTCGTCTATGCGTTCTCGGCGTTCGCTGCCGGCTTCACGACGAGCCTGCCCTGGCTGCTTGTGCTTCGCTGTGCCACGTTCATTGGCGTCTGTGTCGAGTTCGTAGCGGCCACCGCCTGGCTTGCCGAGCTCTTCCATGACCCGGCGCAGCGGGAGCGGGTGCTTGGCTGGACCCAGGCATTCGGTTCCATCGGCGGCGTGCTTGTCACTGGTATGTACTCATTGATCGTCACTCACACAGCCTCGTTGCCCGCGATTCACGGCGAGCACGAGCCGTGGCGCTACACGCTCATGTCGGGTGTCATTCCGGCGATCCCGCTGATCATCATTCGTCCATTTCTCCCGGAGTCGCCGACGTGGCGGGAGAAGAAGGCAGCCGGAACGCTCAAGCGTCCGAGCGTCGCCGCGCTATTCACGCCGGAGTTCCGCAGGACGACGGTGGTGACGACGGTGATGTTTGCGTGCAGCTTCGGCGCCGCATTCGGCGCCATTCAACAAATGCCGCAGCAGATTGCACCGGGACTGTCCGACGTGCGCACACTGCCTCCCGCGGCGCGACAGCAGGCGGTCGCCGCCGTTCAATGGTTTCAGGAGATGGGTGGACTGACCGGTCGAATCCTGCTGGCGTTTCTCGCCCTTCGCATCGTGAGCCGCCGATCGCTGTTGTGGGTGTTTCAGGTGCCGGGTCTCGTCATCCTGCCGTTGGTGTTCCTGATCGCGCCACACGAGCCGCTTGCCTGGGCGAAGTGGGGAATCTTCGCTGTCGCCGTGTGCACGGTTTCGCAGTTCAGTTTCTGGGGCAACTACATTCCGAAAGTATTTCCGACCTACCTCCGCGGCACTGGTGAGAGCTTTGCCGCGAATGTCGGAGGACGGATGATTGGCACCGCCGCCGCGCTGCTAACGACATCGCTGGCCGGCGTCATGCCCGGCGGGACGCCTAGTGTGCAGATGGCGTACGCAGCCGCATCTGTCGGGCTTCTTGTCTACGTCGTCGGGTTTATTGCCAGCTTCTGGCTCCCGGAACCAGGGAAGGGAATGCTCGAGTAGCCTCTAGTAGTAACCAAGCGTCGGGTGAACCGCCTTCAAGATCAACCCGAACAACGGCCCGACGATCACTGGAAAGATCCGCCACGCAATCAGCAGACCCAGGAGTTGGAACATCGGCGTGTGACTCATTTCGCGGAACTTGTATGCGACGCTTTCGGGCACAAACAGACCGATGACCGACGCGCCGTCGAGCGGCGGCAGCGGAATCAGATTGAACGCGCAGAGGAGGACATTCAGCGTCAGAAAGATTGACAGCAGTTCTCCGACAAATGTCTTGCCGGCGTCGGCCGCGGAGACCAGATGTTCGAAGGTGACGCGGTCAGGAGGAATGAACCAGCCGGTCGCGAGGCCGATCTTGATCAGCACAAGGGCGACAATGGCAATCGACAGATTACCGGCCGGACCCGCGGCAGCCATCAGCGCGGCGCGTTTCGGATAATGCGCTGCCCATCGCGGATCGTACGGCGTACTGGCCCAGCCGATCGCCCATCCTTGCGTCAGCGCCGTGAGCAGCGGGACGACCAGCATCCCGATCGGCTCGCGGCGGATGTGCGGGATCGGAGAAAGCGAGACCTGCCCTCCGTGATAGGCGGTGGGATCGCCGCCTCGCAACGCCGCCAACGCATGCATCGCTTCGTGGACAGTGGTTGAAAACAGAAATGCCAGGAACCAGAGAAATCCGGTCGCGAGAGCCTGCTGATCCATCACCGAGGTTGTAACATTCGCGGCACTCGGCAGGCAATCATCGCTTTCGGGAGATCAGATCGTGACAAGACGACTCACAGCACTGATTCCGGCGATAGTCACATGCGTTTTGTTGGTGGCGAAGGCCCAGGGCGGTCCTGACTGGCCGGCCACTGGCACTGAAGCGATCCGCACGATCCAGGAGTACGTGCGGATCAACACGTCGAACCCTCCCGGTGACGTCCTGAAAGCGGCAGACTTCCTGACGCGGATTCTCGAACGCGAAGGCATCCCGGTCAAGCGATACGACTCCGGTCCGGGGCGGTCGATTGTCCTCGCCCGATTGAAGGGCAGTGGCGCGGCCAAGCCGGTCCTCTTGCTGAACCACATGGACGTTGTTCCCACCGATCCGGCGCGCTGGAGTCACGATCCCTTTGGTGGCGAAATTGCCGACGGCAAGATCTGGGGCCGCGGCGCGATCGACATGAAGGGGCTCGGGGTCGTGCAGTTGATGGCGTTTCTGACGCTGAAACGCCAGAACGTGCCTCTCGCACGCGACGTCATCCTGATGGCCGTTCCCGACGAGGAAACCGGCGGCACGCTTGGCGCGGAATGGATGCGAAAGGAACACTACGCCGATATCGACCCCGAATACATGCTTGACGAGGGTGGCTTCGGCAGTCGTGATCTGTTTTCGCCGGGAAAGCTCGTGTTTGGGATTTCTGTCGCCGAGAAAAAGATCCTCTGGCTGAAATTGCGCGCCGAAGGCGTCGCTGGCCACGGCTCGCAGCCGCACGACCGAAACCCGAACGATCGGCTTGTGCGCGCACTCGGCCGACTGCTCAGCGAGCCGCTTCCCAGTTCGTCGTTTACCGTGCTGGAGACGATGAAGTCGCGCGTGGGAACATTTGCTGCCAACAAATTCAACAATGCGATCCAGCACTCGACGATTTCGCTGACGAGCCTGCGGTCTGGCGTCGGTGATCCGCCGAAGGTCAACGTCATCCCATCGGTCGCGGAAGCCACGATCGACTGCCGTGTGCTTCCCGGAACCTCGAAGGAACAGTGGCTGGCGGAAATACGTCGGCGTCTCGGCGATCCGGAGATCAAGATCGACATCACCTACGAGGGGCCGGATCCCGTAGTGACGACCGTGGACTCGACGTTCTATCGGGCGCTGGAGTCGGCCGTGAAGCGGCGGCACCCCGACGCCACGGTGACGCCGATGGTCGTGCCCTATGGCACCGACTCGAACGGCTATCGCCCGCGCGGAGTGAAGAGCTACGGTTTTACGCCGGTGATTGTTCCGGCTGAAGCCGTAATGTCGATGCATGGCGATGCCGAATACCTGCCGATCGATGCCGTCGCTCCGGCGATTCAAGTTCTCTTCGAGGCGCTCAAGGAGACGGTGGCCAAGTAGAACCAACTAAATCGCGCTCACAAACGTCAATCACACAACGACGGACGTCCGTACCGAGCGAGGCTGCCATGTTCCTGCTTGAAACCCTCGTCAAAGATTGCCGCTACGCGATCCGGCTGCTGTGGAAGAGCCCGATCTTCACCGTCGCCGTTACCCTGTCGCTGGCACTTGGGATCGGCGCGAATACCGCGATCTTCAGCCTGATCAACGCGGTCATGTGGCGAACGCTGCCGGTGAAAGATCCCGAAGGCCTGGTGCTCCTCATTCACAGCCGCGGCTCGACCTTTACAGGCGGCTTCACCTACCAGCAATACCGCATCATGCGTCAGCAACCGGGCGGCTTCAGCCAACTCGCTGCCTGGTCGTCGGCTCGCCTGAATGTGAGTGTCGATGGAAATCTGGAACCGACGACCGATGGGCAGCTCGTCTCAGGCAACTATTTCTCGCTGCTTGGCATCTCTCCCATTGCCGGTCGAACGATCGGTGCGGAGGACGACGTGATGCCGAACGGTCATCCGGTTGCGATGATTAGCTACGGCTACTGGAAGCGGCGCTTCGGATTGTCGCCTGCCGTTATCGGACGCGACATTTCAATCTCCGGCACTCGCTTCGCGATCATCGGCGTGACGCCGCCGGAGTTCTTTGGCCTCGAAGTCGGGTCGTCGCCGGACCTGTTCCTCCCGGTCCTGATGCAACCAACCGCGATGCCGGATCTCGAGAACCTTCTCGATCAACCAATCATCTACCGGACGTGGTTGCAGGTGGTTGGCCGACTGGCGGCGGGTGCAACGCCGGCGCAGGCGGTCTCGCAATTGGAGCCCATCTACAACCAGGAAGTTCCAACCGCAAACAAGTTCGGAGGACCGCCTTTACCTCCCGAACGATTGCGAGTGGAACCAGCTGCGACCGGGATTTCGGATTTGCGCCGCCAGTTCTCGCAGCCGCTCTTCATCCTGATGGGCCTCGTCGGGATGGTGCTGCTGATTGCGTGCGCCAACACCGCGAATCTCCTCCTCGCCCGCGCCGCCGCTCGACGGGGTGAGTTCGGCGTGCGGCTCGCACTCGGTGCCGGACGCCGCAGGTTGATCCGCCAATTGCTCGTGGAGAGCGTGATCCTCGCCCTCGCAGGCGGTTTCTGCGGAATCCTGCTCGCCGTCATGGCCACGCGACTGCTCGTCGCCTACATGTCGGCAGGGCAGACACCGATTGCGCTCGAACTCACGCCTGATCTCCGTGTGTTGACGTTCACCGGCGCGGTGTCCGTCTTGACCGGCATTCTCTTCGGCCTCACCCCCGCGATGCGCGCCACGCGGATTGATCTCACGCCATCTTTGAAGACGGTCGGCCGATCCGTTCGTGGAAGTCTTCGCTCTGGCAAGATCCTCTGTGTCGTCCAGGTGGCGCTGTCGCTGATCCTCCTGATCGGTGCCGGGCTCTTCGTCCGCAGTCTGCAGAAGCTCAATGGACAGGATACCGGCGTCGATCGCGATCGCGTGCTGATCGTTCGTGTTGAGCCTCGCGGCAGCGATCAGCGAAATATTCCCGGGACCACACCTCGACTCGATCGGACGTACCGCGACCTGTTGACTCGCGTCGCGTCGATTGGCGGCGTCCGAGCGTGCAGCCTGGCGCAGTTCACACCGATGACGCTCAGAGGCAACAACGGTCCCTTCACATTGCCTTCAGGTGCCGAGCAGCGTGCAACGGTGCCGATGATCTATCCGAACTTCTTCGCGACGGTGGGCATTGGACTCGTCGCCGGACGTGATTTCAACGACAGCGATCTCCGTCCGCAGTCGCCGCTGGTCGCGGTGGTCAATGAAACGTTTGCCCGGCAAGCGTTCAATGGCGCACCGGCGGTAGGGCAGCAGCTGCGACAGCGGAACGACCTGATTGAAATCGTCGGTGTGGTCCGCGATTCGCACTACACCAGTGTTCGCGAAGAAACGCCACCAACCGTCTATCAGACCTTCCTTCAAACCAGGACCGGGCGTGGACAAATGGCGTTATACGTCCGAACAGATGCTTCGGCTGCCACTGTGTTTTCACAAGTCCGCCAGGCCGTCCAGGATGTCGATCGCGATCTGCCGCTCTTCGCCATTCACACGCTCTCCGAAGAAATGGGGGCGGTGCTGATCCGTGATCGTCTGATTGCGACGCTGTCGTCGGTCTTCGGCGCGCTTGCTCTCGTGCTCGCCTGTGTCGGATTGTACGGGCTGCTGTCCTTCTCGGTCGTTCAGCGCCGGGCGGAAATGGGGATTCGTATAGCTCTGGGCGCCAACCGCGGCGACGTCGCATGGACAGTGATGCGCGAAGCGCTCGTCCTCGTCGGTGGCGGAGTGATCATTGGAATTCCGCTGGCGCTGGCGCTCGGACGGCTCGCATCGAATCGGATCTCGGGCTTGCTGTTTGGACTCGACGCAACCGATCCACTCACGATCGCGGCGGCGACCACGCTGCTCGCCTTGATTGCGGCTGCCGCCGGTTACATGCCGGCGCGGCGAGCGTCGCGCGTCGATCCGATGGTCGCGCTGCGAAATGAGTAGCGATCGCTCCTATCTCACATACGCATCGAGCATGCGCAGATCGACTGTGCGCTGCTCATCGGCACCGACGACCACCAGTGTGGCTTCTTTGGCGAGCTGCTCGAAGAACGCCGCGTCGGCATCGCCGGCGCGTGAGACATCGAGCCGTTGCCGCGGAACCGCCGCGACGTAATATCGCCCGGGCATCAAGCCGGCGATGCGGAAATGGGCCTTCGCGTCGAAGCTCGCTCGTTTCGTCCAAATCGAGTTCATCCGCCAGGAGGCCTTGTCCTCAGCAAACAGGATCACTCCGGCTTCCGGCAACTGCACGTCGCGAGTATCCGTCACGTTTCCTTCGATGGTTGCCACCGTAGACGTCATCGTGATGGTGACGCGATCGCTGGCTCTGAACTCGCGCGCCACGTCGGTGACGTCTTCGCCATTGGCGGTGACGGATTTGAGGTACTGATTAGCAATCCCCGTGCGGAGCACGTATTCCCCCATCAAGCCCTTGAGGGTAAACCTGTAGTCGGCCGTCACAGTGCCAGGCTCTGGAGAGGGCATGCCGGCGAAATCGTTCGAGCTCGAGGCGGAAGCAAACACGCGCATGCCCGTGACGTTGCCCGTCGGCGGTGCTCCTTCGAACACAATCTGACCCGTCATCGTCGTTCCCAGGCTCGTCGTGACCATGATGTTGTCGACGTCGGCGCCGGCGATGGAGATCGGCACGCTTGCCATTTCCACCGGCTCTCGCGGTGTGTCGGGGGAGAACGGCACCGTGTTCTGTTGCTGTCGGAACACGAGCCGGTAATCGCCAGGCGGAACGTTCCGCATCTGGAACTGTCCTTTGGCATCGGCCATGGCGAAGAGTGGCATCACGCTCATCATGGACCCTCGGCGCATCAACTGTCCGTTTGCGCCGGCGAGGGGACGTCCTTTCGAATCGGCGACGAAACCGGAGATGTGATACAGCCGCGCCTGGCCGACGCGGATGTCGATGCCCTGTATCTCTTCACCGATCTTGACGCGCACTCGCTGAGCCATGCCCTCGTCGAGCGTGTCCGGGTAATAGGTCGTCACATAGCCGGTGCGATCCTCTTCAGTTTCAGGTGGTGCGTTCGGCGGAACGAACGAGTTCGATCTCGCGTCGGCCACGATGATGAACTCGCCGGCGTTCAGTCCCCATAAACGGAACTGGCCGAGGTCGTCGGTGGTCGTGCCTCCTCCCGTCCGCTGGGCCCGCGACATGCCGGGCGGAAACGCCATGGGGTAGACCTGAACTCTCGCCATGGGTTCGCCATTCTCATCCATGACCCGGCCGGTGACGATTCCGCCTCGAGGCAAAGTAATGACGACCTTGTCGAATGTCTCTCCGTCTTTCAGTTCGATTGACTGACCTTGTTCAGGCCAGTACATCCCCGTCGGCCTGTTGGCACCGTACGCCATCGAGAGATACTGCGAGGAGTACTGCGCAGGAGAGGCGAAGAGGCGATAGGTGCCCGCGGGGAGGCCGGTGAATTCGAACTGGCCTTCGCTGTCAGTCGTCGCGCGACGCGGCATCATCGGCTGGCCAGAGCGCAGAGTCGGCGCCACGACTGGCCCCGCTTCGGGAGGTGCACCGCGCATCGACGGCGGTGCCACGGTCGTTAAATTGACGCTTGCGCGCCGAACCGGCATGCCGCGATCGGCAGAGACGACTCGTCCTTTGATGCGCGCTGTTCCGGTTGGCTCCGCGCGCTTGACGACATCGCGCGGAGGCACCGGTGACTGAATCGTTTGCCTGGATTGAACGATCGGCACCTGGGCAGAAATGAGAGCAACAGTCGCACTGATCACGAGACCGGATAGACGCATGCCGCCTCCTACGTTTCGAGAGACGCTTAGAGTCTGCGACGACGCTAGTCTTTATATTCCTTGGCGCTGTCGGCCAGCGTCATCAGAACTTTCCGGTCAGGTACCTCTGCTCTCAATCCAGCCAGTTCGTCCATGCCGCCGGTAAGCGGCAGCGAGATCTGGCCGCCGTCGATCACTGATCGATAGAGCGCCGAGACGATTTCCAATCCCTGATACGCACGTTCGAAGCTGCACGGATGCGGCTTTCGATCATTGTCCAACCAATCCACCATCTCTTGGACGTATGGCCCCATGTCGTGGTCGTAATCCATGGTGCCGGGACCCGACTGAACGCCATCTCTTGTGACCGCCCGCCACCCGCTGCCGGTATGAACCTCCGCGTAGCCTTCATTTCCGAGCGCGCCGATTCGACACTTCCGCCACCAATACGGTACTTCCGGCACATCCGGAGCTCCGGCGCCGCAATCATAGACGCCGCGGACACCGTTTCGGAACTGGACGACGCCGGCGATGTAATCCGGCGACGCGTGAATGTCGCTGAGCTTGCCCCGGCCTGCCGCCTGCCCCATGGCCCACTCGGCCGGCTCGTAGTTGTTGAACCACGACGTGTAGTCGACGAGGTGGCTGAGCATGTGCGCCGCCCAGCCCGTCGCCGTGCCATACACCGTGTGCACGTTGCCGATCGCACCGCTCGCAATCAGCGATTGCACTTTTTGATAGTGATCCCCGTATCGGTGCTGATGGCTGACAACGGCCTTCACGCCGGACGCGTCGAGGGCGCGCTTGATGGCAATGCCCTCGTCGCTTGTCATGGCGACCGGCTTTTCGAAGGCGATCAGCTTTGCGCCGCTCTTGATTCCAAGCTCGATGAGCGGCAGCCGGACACTGGGCGGCGTGCAGAAGCAGAAAACGTCCGGTTTGACTTCCTCGACGAGTTTCTGCGTGTTCGTCCCACTCTTGGCCGAGCCAAACTTCGCGGCGGCGGCTTCGAGACGCGCCCGATCACTGTCTGCGAGGCCCACGAGCTCGAATCGTGGATTCGCCGCAAACGCGGCAGCGTGATGCACGCCGCGCTTGCCGGTGCCGACAACGACGACGCGGTAGCGCGTGGTCACTTTGCCGACTCGTCCCACTCGAGGACTCTGGCGACGACGTAATCGACCTCATTCGCCGTCAGTTCCGGATACATCGGCAGGCTGACGCAGCTGGCGGCGTTCCGTTCTGCATTCGGAACTGCGCCGACGATCCGTGCCTGCTTGCCCCATGGATAGCCGTCCTGCTGATGGATGGCGATCGAGTAATGGGTCTGTGCGTCAATTCCGTTCTTGAGGAGATAGTCGACAAGCTGATCGCGGTGCGCGGGGTTCTTCGTCTCGACGACGTAGAGGTGAAAGACGTGCCGATAGCCCGGACGCACGTACGGGAGATCGATCCGGGACGCTTTCCGGAGCCCGGCCGTGTAGCGCTCCGCCCACTGGATCCGATCGTCGTTCCACTTGTGAATGTGCTTCAGTTTTGCGCTCAGGATGCCGGCATGGATGTCATCCAGACGGCTATTGAAACCGAAGCTGTGAACGTTGCGCTTGTTGGATCCGTGATTGCGCAATTTCCGGACTCGTCCATCGATCTCGGGATTGTTGGTCACGAGCGCTCCGCCGTCACCGAAGGTGCCGAGATTCTTCTGGATGATGAAGCTGATCGAGGTGGCGTCGCTGAGCTGGCCAATTGTGAAACCGTCGCCCGCCGCATCGATGGCCTGCGCGTTGTCCTCAATGACCCGCAGCTTGTGCTTGTCGGCGATGGCCTTGATCGCCGGCATGTCTGCGCATTGACCGTAAAGGTGAACGGGAATGATCGCCTTTGTCTTCGCTGTGACTGCGGCCTCGATCTTCGCTGGATCGATGCATTTGGTTTTTGGATCGCAATCGACGAACACCGCCGTCGCGCCGGCGACCCAGATCGCTTCTGCCGTCGCAAAGAACGTATTCGGATGCGTGATCACTTCATCGCCAGGCCCGATTCCCAACGCCATCAACGCGAGCCAGATCGCGTCGGTGCCGTTGCCGACGCCAATCGCATGGGCCGTGCCATGGAATGCTGCCAGTTCCTGTTCGAACTGCTTCAACATCGGACCTTGCACGTACTCGCCGCTTTCAATCACGCGTTTGATATTTGCGTCGATCTCGGCCTGGATGTTCTTGTACTGACGAACGTGGCCGTAAAAGCCTACCTGCATCATTTGTCCGAGCATAGATGTCTCCCTGGACGAGTCTTAAAACGCTCAAGTTTATTGAAATTCGCCGCCGATTCAAAGTGACCCATCCAACACAGAGTTGGTTCGTTCGCGGCGAACGTTTTGGCGTTTAATTCCGTCACAGCACATACCAACGCAATTCGTCAGCGATTGGGGTGAAAGGCGGGACGTATGCGGACGTTATGGCAGGACCTTCGCTATGGTCTCCGCGGCCTGGCGAATCGCCCATCCTTTGCGCTTCTCGCCATCCTCAACCTGGCGCTCGGCATCGGCGCCGCCACCACGATCTTCAGCGTCATTCAGAACGTTCTGCTCGATCCATTTCCCTACGCTGACGCCCGCCGTGTCGCGATGATCCAGATTCACGATACGACCAGCAGCAGGCCCGGCGGCCGCTCCTTCTTCCAGGTGCCGGAGTTTCTCGAACTCCAGTCACAGAACCATGTGTTCGAAGACGTGATTGGCGGGGCCTTCGATGATGTGCTGATGACGACCCCCGAAGGCACGGAACAGTTCACCGGCGGCGCCATGACGCCCAATATGTTTCAGTTTTTGGCGGTGCCGGCACTGATTGGTCGAACGCTCCTGCCGAGCGATGCGGCCGCAGGCGCAGCGCCGGTGTTCGTGATGTCGCACAAGATGTGGGTGGGGAGGTACAACCGCGATCCCGGCATTCTCGGCAAGACCTTCGTGCTGAACGGTGTGCCGACAACCCTGGTCGGCGTCATGCCACAACGGTTCACGAAACTGGCTGCGGATCTGTGGCGACCGATCGTGCTCACTCTCGCGGATCCAGCCGTAAAGCAGCGCTACTTCATGTTTCAGGCGAAACTGAAACCCGGCGTCACGTTGCAACAGGCGGCCGCTGACGCCGACGTCATCACGCACCGCCTGGCCAAGATCTATCCGGCAAACTATCCGCAGCAGTTCACGACCCTCGCCGTCAGCTGGGTCGACAACCTGATCGGGCCATTCCGCGCGACCCTTTATACCCTCGCCGCTGCCGTCGGATTGCTGCTCCTCATCGCGTGCAGCAACGTCGCGAACATGCTGCTCGCCCGGGCGTCAGCCCGGGAAAAGGAGATGGCGATTCGCGCCTCGATGGGAGCGAGCCGATGGCGGCTGATCCGCCAGTTGCTCGCCGAGAGTTTGATTTTTGCCGCGGGCGGTGTCGTGCTTGGATGCCTGCTCTCGTACGTCGGGATCAAGGCGCTGGTTCGGTTGATGCCGGACGGCCTGATTCCTCACGAGGCGATCATTCGACTCAATGTGCCCGTCCTGGTTTTCAGCCTCGTCGTCGCGGCACTTACGGTGCTGTTATTCGGGCTGCTGCCTGCTTTTCAGACGGCAAAGCGCGACATCGTGGAGCCGCTGAAGGACTCGGGCAAGGGGACCAGCGCCGGATTCCGCGGCGGCAAGCTGCGCGGCGTGCTGGTGGTCGTCGAGGTTGCGCTGTCGCTAATGCTGCTCGCAGGCGCCGGCCTGCTGATGCGCAGCTTCGTCGCATTGCAGACGGTTGATCTCGGGATGAACCCGAACAACGTACTGACGGCGCGGTTGCCATTGCCGCGTGGTCAGTACGCGACGGCCGCCGAGAAGCAGCGTTTCTTCCGCGAGCTGCTGCGTCGCCTGCACGAAGTGCCCGGCATTGAAGTCGCGACAACCGCCTCGACCTTGCCGCCGTATGGCGGGATCGTAAGCGACATCGAGATTCCTGGCAAAACCTCGACCGAAAGGTGGAATGCGATTTTTCAATTGGCGAGCGAAGGATACTTTCAGACACTCGGGCTGCGATTGCAACGAGGCCGGGCGCTCTCGGAGGCGGATGTCAACGGCGCGCGACGGGTTGCCGTGGTCAATCAAACGCTCGTGAACCGCTATTTCGGACACGACGATCCGATTGGCCGGCAGATCAAATTCAAGCTCCTCGAGACAGAGGAGCCAATCGACAATCCCGTCTTCGACATCATCGGCGTTGTCTCCGATGCAAAGAACCAGGGCATTCAGGATCCGCCGATGCCCGAGACATTCATTCCATACACCGTAACTGGCGCGTTCGAACGGGGCATCATGGCGCGCACTCACGGTGACCCGGCAGCGTTGGTCGATCGGGTCAAACGGGAGGTCTGGGCGGTCGATCGGGGGGTTGCGATCACGGATACCGGCTCGCTGACGGGATTCCTCACACAGTTCTCGTATGCGACGCCGCGCTTTAGTGTCGTTCTTCTCGGTGTCTTTGCCTCCGTGGGCCTGGTGCTCGTTGCGATGGGTGTCTACAGCGTGATCGCGTACACCGTGTCGCAGCAGACGCACGAGATCGGCATCAGGATGGCGCTCGGTGCGGCGCCTGCGCACGTGCTCCGCCTGGTGGGGTTGATGGGCTTGCGACTCGTCGCCATCGGCGCGGTGATAGGACTTCTCGGCAGCTTCGCCGCGACACGACTGATCGCTGCCGAGTTGGTGGGCACGTCGCGGCACGATCCACTGACGCTCGGCGCCGTTGTCCTGACGATCGCCATCGTCGGTCTCGCGGCGTGCTACTTCCCCGCACGCCGCGCCACTCGAGTTGATCCGCTCAACGCGCTTCGCGGGTGACCACGGCCACGGATCAACACGGATGAATGAGCCACAGATGAACACGGATCAACACGGATGAATGAGCCGCAGATGAACACGGATCAACACGGATGAATGAGCCACGGGATGAACACGGATCAACACGGAAATAATCCGTGTTATTCCGTGTTTTTCCGCGGCTTATTTACCCGTGTTATTCCGTGTTTTTCCGTGGCTTATTTACCCGTGTTATTCCGTGTTTTTCCGTGGCTTATTCACCCGTGTTATTCCGTGTTTTTCCGTGGCTTATTCACCCGTGTTATTCCGTGTTTTTCCGTGGCTTAGTTTGTGGCTTTACCTTTTGGCTGAAATAGTCGTGGCGCCATGTCGGTCAGGTTCTGCCGCCATAACGGCCAGACGTGGGCCATGTTCGGCACCTCCTGCTCGGTGAATTGCACGCCCTTCGATCGCAGCCAGTCCTTGAATTGACGGTTCACGCCAATCAACCCATCGTCTGTGCCGCAGACGATCCACAGCATCCGGATCTGCGAGTTCACTTTCGCATCGAGCGTCGGGAACGTCCTGGCGAAGACTGCCGGATCCATCGGCTGTGGGGCGCCACGGCCGCCACCGCCCGGTCCGACTGCCGCGGCCGCATCGGCCGCGGCGGGGAATAGCATCGGTGCTGAACTGAACGCGCCGATCCACGCGAACTTATCGAGGTGGTTCAGGCCGACATACAAGGTTTCCGCACCACCCATCGACAGGCCGGCGATGGCGCGCTGATCGCGATTCTTGCTGACGTTGTATGCCTTGTCGACCATCGGCATGACTTCCTCGAGCAGGATCTTCGAATAGCCAATGAGATTCTGGGAGCCACGGCCGCCTGTCGGCCCTTGAGACGTGCCGTACCCGAGTGGCGTTACGACGACCATCGGGACCGCTTTGTTTTGTGCGATCAGGTTGTCGAGGATGTTGGCCGCGCCGCCGCCTCCGGTCAGCCATCGTTCCGCGTCGTCGCCGAGCCCGTGAAGCAAGTACAGGACGGGATACGCCTGCGCACGCTTCGGATCGTAGCTGGCCGGTGTGTAGACGAAAAAGTCGCGATCGTCATTCGCGACCGCGGAGTGATACGCGTGCCGCGTGACGCCGCCGCGTGCCACACCAGGCGAAGGCAGCCATGGCTGCGATCCCGGAATTACCAACATGCTCTGAAAGCTTCCAAACGATGTCTGCACCTGTCGATTCGCTGGATCGTTGATCGACGTCCCATCGACGACGAGCGAGTAGGTGTAGATGTCGGGGTTCATCGGTTCGCTGGTGAAGCTCCAGACGCCCTGTTCATCCTTCTGCATCGGCAATTGCTTGCCGCCCATCGATAGGGCGACCTCTTTGGCGTTGGGCGCGCGAAGGCGGAACGTTACTCGACCGTCAGCGGCAACCTCCGGCGACTTGACCGGCGGCGCGCCGCGCCCTCCGCGCCCAGCCGGCGCCGCGGTCTGCGGTGCGGCCGGTGTCGCCGGTGCAGGTTGCTGCGCGACGAGCAGCGTTGAACAGGCAATTGCCGGCGTAAGGATGAGGCAGAGGCGGCGAACAAGAGGGAAATGAGCCATGGATTGAATCAACTCCTTGCTCTTACGTTAATCCTTAATCATTGTCCTGTGAGCTTGTCGCCACACAGGATACTCGCTGTCCAACAGCTTCGCCGGCCATGTTCCGAGCCATGCATACCCGATCCGGCGTTCGTGCTCGATTTCCGCGAGCGCATAGCGAATCACGCCGTCGCGGCCCGAGAAAATGGGCCGGTTCGTTCCGATTTCATAGAACCTCGCCCACAACGGCGGGGCGGATGGATCAGCGACGGTCACGACGTCACGCCCTTCGGGCAGCGTGGGATCGCGGCGCTGCTCGAGTCGCAGGCCCTTGATCTGCGCGCTCCTGAGCCACGCGACGGAGGATTCGATCGCATCGACGAAGCGAGCGTCCGGCTGTGACTGTTGCATCAGGAAACGAACGATCCCGACAGTCTCCTGACCGCTCAATGAAGGATGTTCGTAGGCGCGAGCTTTTCTCGGCTCGAGCGTGACCTCGTCGTGCTGGGCGCACCAGGCGGTGAGCCGGCCGTCCACACGGATCTGCGCGCGAAGAATGACGGCGACAGCCTTGTCGACAGCCGCGCCGCTCCGCCGCCGGCGTTCCGGCTCGACGAATGCCCAGTCGCCGCTACCATTCGCGACTTCCGACAGGACTGTGGCGACGCCAACCATCGCATTGTCATTGAACGTGATGTAGCGCGAGTAATCGGATCTGAGTGGATAGAACTGCGGCCAGCCGCCGTTCGAATACTGCGCCGTGAGCAGGTAGTCGAGAGCTTTCAACAGTGCAGTCCGATACCGGGTTTCGGGAGAGAGGCGATTGACGCGCGCGAGGAAGCGCATTTCCGTCACCGTCGCTCCGTTGTCAATCGTCGCGTCCGGCCGGACCCGCGCGGCGGCGAGAGCAGCAGGGTCAGGAGCCAGTGTCATGTCGGTGTTTTTCGGCCAGCCGCCATGCTCACGCTGGTGTTCGAGGACACGATCGGCCATTCGGCGCGCCTGGTCGCTGGCGTACCACGCTGGCGCCTGGTTCAAGGCATCTGCCCACCGGACGGCGGTGTCCTGGGTCGCGGCTATGAACGCGACCAGGATCGCGGCGACCGCTGAAGTGGTTAAACCATTCGGCATGATTTGGACCAGATGGATTCCATATCGGGCGAAATAGTCCAGTATTGACGACTACTAATTGGAAGTGGTATTACCTCCTGCCGCCGGCGCGTTTGGAACCGCGCCAATGCTTGAGGAGGCCGCATGTTCTTCCGCACTGCCATCCGGGGAGCCGTTGCTGCTGCCGCGATCCTGTTCCTGACGTCGGTTGCATCCATGGCGCAGGACTTCCGGGGAACAATCATTGGTACCGTTTCGGACCGGACCGGAGGTGTCCTTCCGGGAGTCACGGTGACAATCACCAACACTGAAACCCAGGTTGTCCAAACGGTCGTCACCGACGCGCAGGGACTATATCAAGTCCGCTACCTGAATCCAGGGCCTTATGCCGTGACGGCAGAGCTGCAGGGTTTCAAGAAATTTTCGCGCATCGACAACGACGTCCGGGTCGGAGACGTGCTCCGGATTGACATTGCCCTCGAGACGGGCGGCATGACCGAGACGGTGGAAGTCAGCGCCGAACAACCGCTGTTGAACACGAATAGCGGTGTCAGTGGCACGACGATCGACAGCAAGCAGATTGCCGAACTGCCGCTCGGTGACGGAACCGCCTACATGCTGACGCGGTTGGCGCCGGGCATCATGGACTCCTCCGATCTCCACTTCGCGCGGCCGGCAGACAACGGCAACCTCGCGGGCATCGTTGCCAATGGCGTGCAGGGGGGCAACGAGTTCACCATCGACGGTGCGCCGAACATGTCGAATGGGAAAGGCGTTGGCTTCTCGCCGCCTTCCGACGCGATTTCGGAATTCAAGGTCCAAACCAATGCATTTGATGCGCAAACCGGGCACACTGCCGGCGCGGTCGTCAATCTGGCGGTCAAGAGCGGCACGAATGCGCTGCACGGCGCTGCCAGCTATTTCAATCGTGACGACAGCCGCTCGGCGACGCCGCGGTTGACACAACTGGCCAACGGCGAGAAACCGACACGCGAATACAACCGCTATACCGGAACCGTGAGCGGACCCATCGTCAAGAACAAGACATTCTTCATGTACTCGTTCGAGCACCTGCGGGATGTGCAGCCGGAGGCGTCCACCTACACGGTGCCGACCGAGAAGATGCGGAACGGCGACTTCACCGAATTCACCACACAGGTCTTCGATCCGTCGACGGTCACGAGTACCGGTGCTCGGACTGCCTTTCCGGGCAACGTCATCCCCTCGGGGCGCATCAATCCGGTGGCAGCGGCCTACACCGGTTACTACCCGTTACCAAATCGACCGGGGACGGTCGGGAACTACTTCACGAATCAGCTACGTCCCTACGACTACAACGCGTCGATGGGCCGCGTCGACCACAACTTCAGTTCGACCAATCGTCTGTATGCGACCGTGTACTGGAACAAGCGCCAGGAGGATCGCTACAACTGGGCGCAGGACGCGCCGAATGCCGCCAACGGCGGCATCATCAACAGCTTTGCCGTGACGAAGGGATTCGACTATCGCACGAACTTTGGTGTGACGACCGGATACACGTCGACGTTCTCGCCGACATTTCTCATGGACGTCAGGGTCAGCGGTGCACGGTTTGGCGAGTATCGACAGACGGCAGAGGAATTCGATCCGGCGAAGCTCGGATTCTCGTCGACCGCTCTGCAGGTCATGAACGGGTACAAGTACCTCCCGTTGATGACGTTTGCCAGCTTCAGCACGACGAATGCGAATTCGACGATTGCGTCACTCGGATCGCAGCGAGCGGACTGGGGCACAGGGTTCAACCGGCCGATGGATACCTATTCGGTCGCTCCGACGCTGACGAAGATCTTCGGAGCCCACACCGCGCGTGCCGGCTACGACTATCGCGTCCAGAACTGGTCGATCACCAACCCCGGATTTCCAGGTGGTCGTTTTCAGTTCAATGGTGCGTATACGCGCGCGAGCAATTCGGCCGCACTCAACGATCGTGGACAGGCATGGGCGCAGTTCCTGCTCGGTCTGCCGACCGCGGCGACAGGTGTGGTCGCCGCGCCCGGCACGCAGTCGAGCCAGTTCGAAATTGCCGCGGCGGGAAAATTCACGCAGACCTATCACGGGCTGTTCTTCCAGGACGACTGGCGCGTGAGCCGGAAGTTGAGCGTGAACCTCGGCGTGCGTCTCGAAATCAACAACGGCATGACCGAGGCGGAGGATCGAAACGTCGCCGGGTTCGATACCACCACCCCGAACCCGATTGAGGCAGCCGCACAGGCCGCCTATGCGAAAGCCCCGATCGCGGAAATCCCGGTCAGCAGCTTTCACGTGCTGGGCGGCCTGAAGTTCGCCGATGGCCCGGTCAACGATACCGTGACGAAGATTCTGCCGCGCGCCGCACTGGCGTATATGCTCGGTGACCGCACGGTTATCCGCGCCGGAGCCGGCCTGTTCTCGTACGACTATTTCTTCGAGAACATCAACCAGATCGGGTTCTCGCAGGGAACGCCGGTGCTGGTTACGGAAGACAACGGCATCACGTTTACCGGCGCGACCCTGTCGAATCCGATTCCCGGCGGACAGCTGATCCAACCGGTCGGCTCCGCGCTCGGCCTGGCAAGCTCGCTCGGCCAGAATCTCGGCACCCTGTATCAACCAGATCGCAAGGCGCCGTATTACACCCGCTGGGAAGCGAGCGTGCAGCGAGACTTCGGTGGCGGGTGGGTCGCCGTCGCGACCTACATGGGGTCGCGTGGACGCGATTTGCCGGTCGTGCGGCAGACGAACAACATTCCGATGCCATACCTCTCGACGTCCCGCACGCGCGACACGGCCAATGAATCGTTCCTCAGCACGAATGTCACCAACCCGTTTGCTGGTTTGCTTGCGGGCAGCACGATGAACGGCGCGACCGTGCAGCGGCAGCAGCTGCTGCGTCCATATCCCGAGTTCGGCACCTTCGGTATCGAGGAGTACAACGGCACGGATCGCTACAACGCCGTCAGCTTCCAGCTGCAAAAGCGTTTCCGAAGCGGAAACTCGATCATGGCGCAGTACACGCGCTCGTCAACGCGCGACAAACTCAATTACCTGAACCCGGCCGATGGCGAGCTCGAGGATCGTATTTCGCCCAACGATCGACCCAATCGATTCTCCGTTGGCTCGAGTCTTCGGCTGCCGTTCGGACGAAATCAGAAGTGGGGCGCGGAGTGGAACCCTGTCGTCGACGCGATTGCGGGCGGGTGGCAGCTGACCGGGACCTATCAGTTCCAGTCCGGATTCCCACTGAGCTTCGGGAACCTTTACTATGACGGCGCGCGAAATCCGATGGATCTCGTATCGAACATCGGCGCGAAGGTCACCGGTGGGGTTGCAGGGATCGATGTGCCCGCCTGGGATCTGTCCGGCTTCTATTTCCATGATTCCCAGGTCCAGACCGGCGGCGTCGACAGCCCGGCGCTCCAGCGCGCCGACCAGAGAATTCAGCTTGGCAACAACGTGCGGTATTTCCCGTCGACGTTGCCGAACGTTCGCACCGACAATCTGCACCTGATGGATCTCGGGATCTATAAGAACTTCGAGTTGCCGAATCGACTGCGGCTGCAGATTCGAGTCGAGGCGATTAACGCGCTGAACTACACTGTTCTCTGGAACCCAAACGTCGATCCGCGGAATGCAACCTTTGGGTTCATCAATCAGGATAGGAACAATCCGCGCGACATCCAGATCGGCGCGCGGTTCTCGTTTTAGCCAGTGTCGTGGCTTCCGGCCTCAACCGGAAGTCGGCACGCGGGGGTAGCGTAATGTCGGAGGCGACGCGCGGGGGCGCGGAAGGCAGCAGCGAACAGGTCGTGGCATTCGTCAGGCGGATGATCGAGCGTGGCCGTTTGCGGCCAGGCGATCGACTCCCTGCCGAACGCGATCTCGCGACACGGATCGGTGTCAGCCGCCCGACCGTGCGCGCGGGTCTTCACTCGCTCGCGGCACTCGGCGTCGTCCATTCCAAGCACGGTTCCGGGACCTACATCCCGGACGGACCTCCGGCGCTGCGCACCGAGCCGCTCAGTTTTCTTGCCGCGCTGCACGGGTTCACGCGCGAGGAAATGCACGAAGCGCGTCGCATTCTGGAAGTCGGAGCCGCCGGTCTCGCCGCTGAGCGCGCGACCCCGGAGCAGCTCGCAACACTCGCTGACGAAGTGGCGGGCATGTTTGCGTCGCTGGCGGAGCGACAGGTGTTCCTCGTCCACGACGTCAATTTTCACCGCGGTGTGGCCGCAGCATCGGCCAACCCGATTGTTGCCGCACTGGTGGAAATGGTGTCGGCGATGTACTACGAGCGTCGTGTTCAAACCGTCGCTCGTGCCGCCGAGAGCGACATGAAGGATGCGGCAGAGGCGCATCGCCGTATCTATCAGGCGATCAAGGCTCGCGATGTGGATGGCGCGCGCCAGCACATGAACGCGCATCTGATCGAGGCTAGCGCGCATCAGGCGAGGGAACTCGGCGACGAACCGGATCTGGCTGTGCCGCGGCCGGTCGCGATGCCGTCGCCGCGTCGTCGCCCAGCATCGACTGCGCGCGCGCGAAGGAACCGTCGCTGAGTTAGCCAAGGCAGAACAGTTTTCCGTCCTGCGATCCGATCACCACGCGCCCCGCGGCGATCGCTGGCGATGCCGAGAGCGGACCGCCCGCCTCGAACCGCTGAACGATCTTCCCGGTCGCCGTGTCGAAGACATACAGCTTCCCGTCGTTCGATCCCACGTACCCGCGAGTGCCAGCGATGGCCGGCGATGAGTCGATCCGGGCGCCGGTCTGGAACGACCACACTTCCTTGCCGGAAGCCGCATTCAGCGCGTGCATCAATTTGTCGCGGCCGCCGACAAACACCTGCCCGCCCGCGATCGCGGCGGAGGAGTAGAACGGGAAATGGCGGTCCGGATGCCGATAGCGCCACACGATTCGCCGTGTCTTCAGATCAACGCCAAGAACCTCGTTTTCATAGGTCCCGTAGAATGCCCGTCCGTTCGCGATTGCCGGCGATGCCCCGGTATAGGCGCCGGATGAGAGCGTCAACAACGGGCGGCCGTCGCGCACGCGTATGCCTCTGAGAATCTCATCGCAGCCCGTGATGTATGCGACCCCGTCGACGACTGAGGGCGTCGCGTGCACGTAGCCGTCCGTCTTCACTTTCCACTGCAGTGCGCCGGTCTTCGCCGACAGCGCGTAGAGATGCGTATCGTACGATCCGATCAACACGGTATCGCCGCTGACGACGGGTGACGACTTCACCTCGCCGTCAGTCTTGAACCTCCAGGCGGGTTTTCCGGTGGCTGTATCGACCGCGTGCACCGTTCCCGACAAATCACCGATGTATACCAGACCGCCGGCGACCGCCGGCGAAGACTCGCCGATGCCATCGGCGGATGCCGTGTATTTCCATTTCCGCGACCCGTCGCTGAGATTGACCGCATGCAGGTCGCCCGTCTGCGATCCGACGTAGACCACGCCATCGACGATCGCTGCCGATGACTCGATCGACTCGCCGGCATCATAGGTCCAGAGCAGTTTGAGCGTCGATGGCGGAGCCGCGCCGGTTATGCCGAGAAGCGAGGCCGAACCGCGGAATTGCGGCCAGTCGTTTTGCGGCGCCTGCGCCGACGCAGAGACAGCTAGCGCAGCGATCAGAATGGCGATCGGACGGACACGCATCTTCGCCTACTTCGAACTGCTTGCTCCCTCAGCCAGCGCGTACAACTCGTTGCGATTGACGATGTAGAGCGTGTTGTGAGCGGGGACGGGGGTCGAGTAGACCGAGCTGCCCATGTTGTTTTCGTTGAGCACCTTCAACGTTTTGTCTGCGGCGATTACTGTTACGTCGCCGTCTTCGTCACCGAGATACACCTTGCCGTCGATGACCATCGGCGATCCCCAAATCGCCGCGAACATGTCGTGTGTCCAGTACGGTTTGCCGCTCTTGATGTCGAGGGCATGCAGGAAGCCGCTGAAATCCGAGTAGAAGAGGATCCCGTTGTAAATCGATGCCGTGGAAATCGATCGTCGAATCTTGTCGTAATGCCAGAGGCGCCCTGACTCGGTGATGTCGCCCCGCTTGGTCGGGTCGATCGCGTAGAGATGACCGACGCCTTCGCCGTGTTCCGGATCCTGTCCATTCGCGATATAGACGACGTTCTCGTAGAACACCGGCGTGCTGATCACTTCGTTGCGGGTCTTTGGCCAGACGGAATCTTTTGGATTGAGATCGAACTCCCATAACTTCTTGCCGGTCAGCGCGTCGTAACTGCGAATCCATCCGTCGCCCTGGCCAAGCGCGACCTGCACCGTGTCGCCGACCTTGCCGACCGCCGGCGACGACCACTGGCCGTGAAGGATCTTCTCGCCGACGGAATTGTCTTCCCACACCAGCTTGCCGGTCTTCTTGTTCACGGCGATGATGGCCGGCGCCTTGGGTGATGGGATGTTGACGTGACTCTCGTCCTGGCCGTTCGACGTGTTGACGAAGATCAAATCGCCGTAACTGACCGGCGAGGCATTCGCCATGTTGTGCTGCAGGACGCCGACCTCGTCCATCATGTCGTAGCGCCAGATCACGTCGACATCGGTCTCTTTCGTGTTCTTCTCGTCTTTCACCAGGCCGTCGTTCGTGCCGTCGCGGAACCCGTCGGCATCGACCGCCATCAGCTCTCCGCGATTCGACATGTAGTAGACGATGCCGTCCTCGACGAGCGGTGACGAGCAAATCCCCTGGTACGGCCAGTCGTTCGCTCGGCCGGCAGCGAGCTTGTCGTGCACGGCCTGCCACATGAACTGCCCGTCGGACTCGCGGAACGCCATCAGGACGCCCTTGTCTCCCTTGATGTTCGCGTCGCGCGGCCCCTCGTTATTCGTACCGACGAAGACCATGCCGGCAGCCACGACCGGGTTTCCATATGCCTGCGACCCCAGCTCTGCGACCCACTTCACGTTCTTCTTGCTCTTGACGTCCCAGGTTGTCGGCAGGCCTTTCATGTTGGAGACCATGTTGCGGTCTGGCGTCCCGCCCCACATCGGCCAGTCGCCGGAGGTGGGATCGGATGCGACCGTCAGCGAGCCGGTGAGGGCTAATCCACTAATAACCAAAAGATGTTTCGTCATCGGATTGTCTGCTTTTTTCACTGCCGCTCGGCGGCTTCGCGCCTCGCTCCGGCGGCCGGCGCTTTATTCTTATAGACCTTTATATTGTCGTAATAGATTTCCGAGCCGCCGCCTGCGGCTGACGGGGCGTCTGCATACAGCCCGGGTGCACCTTTCAAGCTGCCGATTGGATCGACACGTTCGATCTGCCACTTTGCCGGCTCAGCTTCTCCCTTCGGCCACACTTTGCCTCGGGCGCGAACACTCCCCTTGCCGAGCGACTGCACCTCGAGCTTCATCGTGTACCAGGTGTCGGCCTTCCACGGGAATTCAGCTTTCACGGTTCGCTGCGTTTCCGGCTGCCACGGCTGCAGTTCAATCCGCTCGTGACTTCCCGAGAGCATCATCTCGTAGCGTTGCGCGACGATGCCGACGTCGCCGCGCTGACGGCGTTTCTCCATGGCGCGAACGTCCGCTTCGATCGTGTAGTCGCTGTAGTCGGGGCTGCCCATGAACACGCGGCAGCGCTTGGCAAACGCGAACGGATTCTCCGCGAGCTTCACCAGAACTTTGTTGCCGTCGACTGCGCGTATTGCGAACTTGCCCGTGGCGTTGACCCAGTGGACGGGCGGCGTCTCACCGCTCGACTCGAAGTCGTAGCTCCACGGCAGATCCGGAATGACGCGGATACGTGCCGTCCCGCTGACCGATCCGATCGTGGCTTTCACGAGTCCTGCTTGCGCGCCGGCTGCTGGATCCGGGGTGAACGTGCCGTTGGTGATCGTCCCCTTGAGATTCTCGAGCGCCCATGTCGCGCTCTCGAGTTTGTCCGCTTGCCTGCCGTTTGCGTCGAACCCGCGCACCGCAAGGGTGACTGGTGCGCCAGGTTTGAGGATGTGTTCGGTTGGGATCACGAGGAGCGACGCCACGGGCCCTGCCGGCGTCCCGATCGTGCTTCCGAGTGTGCCACTTGGTTTAAGAACGGTCTTTGGCCCAATCGCGAACATCTTCTCCATCGTCACGATATAGATCCGTCCGCGGGCGATCGCGGGCGCAGCGATGATCGGTTGCGGATTGCCGTCTACGCCCGCCGGCATTTCATCTTCATCGAGCACGTCCACACCGTCGGCGCGAGGTTTGAGGATGTAGAACTTGCCGTTCTCGGTGCCGACATACAGTTTCCCGTCGGCGAAAACCGGCGACGACTTCTGGATCGTTCCCAGGTTCTTGCGCCACAACTGACGTCCATCCTTGACGTCGAAGGCGAACAACACGCCGCCGTTGTCGACAAGGTAGATGCGTTGTTCGTCGGAGACCGGCGATCCGTATCCCGCCTGCACGTCACGCAGCAACCAGCGGGCATCCTTGTCGGTCAAGGTGCCCTTCGATGCCGCAGGCACAGCCGCGACCATTCCCATCGCGCTGACTTCCAGGTTCTCTTCGCTGTGCGTGACGATGATGTCGCTGCCGATCATGAGGGCGGCCGTATTCAGCCCTCGCTTGCTCACGTTCCAGTGCCACACCGGTTCGCCCGTCGCAACTTTGATCGCGTGCATCGCGCCGTCGCTCCCACCTGAAAAGAACAAGCGCGTGCCGTTGACATCGGCGACGTACGGGTTTGCGTAAATCGTGTCGGTCGGCCTGCCCTCGGGCGCACTGACCCATTGAATTTGTCCGCTGGCTGTGTCGAACGAAATGAATCGGTGCGCGCCGCCCGCGTACTGTCCCCAACTGAACGTCAGGCCACTCACGATCAGCTGTTTGCCGTCGATGATCGGGCTCGACATCCGTCCGCCATGCGTCGTCCACATCCCCATCTCTTCGGCGAGTGAACGTTCCCACAGCAGCTTGCCGTCTTTCGACAGCGACATGACCAGGCCGTTGGCGCTGATGGCGAAGACGTTGCCGGTCCACGGATCAACCGCCGGTGACGACCACGCGAGACGATGCGCGGGCACGTCGCTGGTGAAGATGTTGTAGCGGTGCTCCCACAGCAACTTTCCAGTGTCGGCGTTGAAGCACATGATGCGCTCCTGCTCCGACGCGCCAGACCCAGATGTGTTTTGCAGGTATAAGTGGTCGCCGAAGACGACCGGTCCGGACCGGCCGCCGTATGGCACTTGCCAGGCAAGGTTCTCGCCACTCGGTGACCATTTTGCCGGCAGTCCTGTCTCGGTCGACATGCCATTGCGGGCAGGTCCCCGCCAGTCCGGCCAATCGGGTGCACGTCCGGCCTGGGCCGCGGGAAGGGCAAGGGCCATCACGAACCACAGCGGAATCAGCTTGGTGACACGGGCTCTCATAGATGTCCTAATAATAGCTTCCAGCTTCCAGCTTCCAGCTTCCAGCTTCCAGCTTCCAGCTTTCAGTTTCCAGCTCAGTTTTCACCAACCGCCAGGTCCCAGGTATCGCCGTTCACTGGTCACGCCATAAGGTCAGCCGACACTCAGAACCCGGGACTGGAAACGGGTAACTGGTAACTGGAAACCGATTCCTATACACATTACGCATGATTCGTTTCAACCGCTTCGTCACCTGTGTCTCGTTAGTCGCCGCCACCACGACTGTTTGCGCGGACAACTGGCCTCAGTGGCGTGGTCCCGGAAGTCAGGGAATCTCGAACGAAGCCAATGTGCCAACCCAATGGTCGGCGACGAGGAACGTCGCCTGGAAGACGGAACTGCCCAACGGGCATTCGTCGCCGATTGTCTGGAACGATCGCATATTTGTTACCGCAGCGGTTGAAGGCGACGTGGTCGCCGGTGCGAAGGCTGTCGGCCATGTTGTCGACGGGCAGGTATGGATCCATCCCGACAGTGTCGCCGCCGATCGAAAGCATACGTTGAAGGTCGTGGCAATCGATGCACGAACCGGCAAGGTGTTGTGGGACCGGACGGCGTTTGAAGGAACCGTCTACGATGCACGGCACCGCCGCAGCAGTTTTGCCGGACCGACAGCGGTCACTGATGGCCGGATGGTCTATGCGTATTTCGGTCCAGAGGGTCTCTACGCCTACGACTTCAACGGTCGGCTTGCGTGGAAGGTCGTCGAGCACTTCAAGACGCTGGGCCTGGGAACCGGTACGTCCCCCGTGCTGTTCCAGGACCTCGTGATCATTCAGCGCGACGAGGACGAGGGGAAGGCATCGGTGATCGCTGCCTACGACAGGCAGACCGGTCGCGAAGTATGGCGAACGGTGAGGCCGGTTCAAATCAGCTGGTCGACTCCGGTTCTCGTCGCGGCGGCGAATCGCACGGAGCTCGTCACCAACGGCACTGAACTCGCGATTGCCTACGATCCAGCGACCGGGAAGGAGTTGTGGCGCACGAAAGGTGTCGAGAGCAACGCCATTCATACACCGCTGGTCGGCAAGGGGCTCGTCATTGTGACCGCCGGCTTTCCCGAGAAGAGGGTGATCGCGATTCGCGCCGGCGCCGTTCCGGACGACAAGCGCGTGGCCTGGACTTATGCAAAGGGGACCGGCTACGTCGTCTCCAACATTCTTTATGGCGATTACGTGTATCTGCTGACGGATGCCGGTGTGGTCACGTGTCTCGATGCTGCGACCGGGACGGTTCAACACGAAGGGAGCCGCCCGCCGGTCGCCTCGCGCTTCATGGGATCACCGGTCGCGTTCGGCGGGTTGATCGCGATGACGAGCGAAGAAGGTGAGACATTCATGTTGAGAGCCGGCCCGAAGCCGGAGGTTGTCGGCACCAACTCGATCGATGAGCCGGTGTTCTCGTCGCCCGCGATTGCGAACGGGCGAATCTACATTCGTGGTGAAAAACATTTGTTCGCAATTGGCGGCTGAGCGAGAATCGGCGCGATGCGCCGTCTCCTGTCGACCGCGGTCCTCGTTGCCTCGATCGCCGCAGTCTTCGCTGGCGAGCGTTCAGAAGCCAGCCGTGAAGCGATGCCGCGTCCTCAGGAGGTTCTGTCGCTTACCGGCGACGTCTCTGGTGTTCATGATCCTGCCGTCATAAAGGAAGGGAACACGTACTACCTTTTCAGTACTGGCGGCCGCTCTGGCGAAGGCATCATTCCCATTCGCACTTCCACCGACCTGCGAACCTGGAAATCATCCGGCTACGTTCTTTCCACTCTGCCTGACTGGGCGATGCGGGAGATCCCGCAGGCGCGAAACGCATGGGCGCCGGACATTTCGCGCTTCAACGGCAAGTTCCACCTCTATTACTCGGTGTCGTCGTTTGGCAGCCGCAATTCGGCGATCGGCCTCGCGACCACCGCGACGCTGGATCGGGCGAACTCGAACTATCGCTGGAGCGACGAGGGCCTCGTCATCCGATCGTTCACCGACAAGGACGAGTGGAACGCCATCGATGCCAACCTCGTGATCGCTGACGAGAAAAACATGTGGCTCGTCTGGGGCAGTTTCTGGGGCGGTATCAAGATGCGGCGAGTCGATCCCGCCACTGGCAAGCTCTCGACGTCCGAGACGACGATGCACTCGTTGAGCAGTCGAGCGCGCGAGGCGCCGATCGGCGGTTCAGTCGAGGCTCCGTTCATCGTTCGTCACGGCGACTTCTGGTATCTCTTCGTCTCGTTCGATCGCTGTTGCCGCGGCGCTGACAGCACCTACAACGTCGTCGTTGGCCGGTCGCGAGACGTTACTGGACCGTATCTGGACAAGACCGGCAAACCGATGACCGAAGGAGGAGGGTCACCGGTCATCGCGGCGACGTCGCCCATCTGGAGAGGGCCGGGTCATCAGGCGGTGCTGAGTGGTGGCGGCACCGACTATCTGTTCTTCCACGCCTACTACGGTGCGGGTCTTGGACGCGGGTCGGCGCTGCAGATATCGACGATGGTGTGGGAGGACGGCTGGCCGCGGGTGGGGGTGCTGCCGTAACGCGTATGGTCGCCAACGACTCACGCGCCGGCCCGAAGAGTGCGACGATTTTCGTAAAAGGTGGCTGGCACCTTTCCCTGAAAGGTGCCAGCCACCTTTTACGGGAATCGTCGTGGCAACCGGCGACGGCCGCGCGGGCGCGCTTGACAATCCCCGACTCGTCGTCAATAATTACTTTGCAATGCAAAGCCAACCGCTGGCGGTTGCCGACGGCGCAGGCGGTCAACCACTCCGCATCATCCGCGCGCAGCACCTGGGGATGTGCTTTGGCGTTCGCGACGCGATTGCGCTTGCCCACCAGCACGCCGCGACCAGGCCACTGACGATCCTCGGCGATCTTGTCCATAACGCCACCGTCTCGGCAGATTTACAGGCCAGGGGCATTGCCATCGCCCACGACCTGGCCGACGTCAACACATCGACGGTGATGGTGACGGCGCATGGCGCGTCCGAGCGCGCTCTGGCAGAAACGCGGGCTCGCGGCTTCGAGGTGGTCGAGGCGACGTGCCCGCTGGTGCACGTGGCGCACAAGGCGGTGCGGGCGCTCGTCCGCGACGGCTACCATCCCGTGATTGTCGGGCAACGCGGCCACGTCGAAGTGCGTGGCCTGACGGGGGATCTGGATCACTTCGATGTCGTGCTGGAAGACGCCGACGTGCTCGCGCTGGAGCCACATCCCAGGATTGGCGTCGCAGCGCAAACGACGCAGTCGGTCGTCAAAGTGCGGCACATTGTCGATCTCATCAAGCGGCGATTCCCGGAGTCGGTCGTTCGCTTTGTCGATACGGTCTGCCGACCGACGAAAGATCGGCAGATCGCCGCCGTCGATCTCGCCCGCCAGAGCGATGTCGTCATCGTCATTGGCGGCGCGAACAGCAACAACACGCGCGAGCTTGTGCAAACGTGCCGGCGCCACTGTCCGCACGTCTATCATGTGCAGACCTACGCCGATCTGCGCCCCGGCTGGTTTGTTAACGCCCGCACCATTGGAATCACCGCTGGAACCTCCACGCCCGACGAGATTATTGACGAAGTCGATCGGCGGATCCGCGCGTTTGCTGAAGCGGTGAGCGGTCGTGAAGCGGTGACCGATCGATGATCTCGTTCATCAAAGCGCATCCGCGCTGGTTCGTCGTTGTTGCCTTTGCTGTCGCAATGGCGTGGATGGAGTCGGCGACCGTCTACTATCTGCGGACGCTTGTCGATCGCCTGGAGCCTTACCAGCCGAATCCTTTGCCGATCCAGGGCGTTCTCGGTCAGGTTGAACTCGTCCGTGAGGTCGCGACCCTGCTGATGCTGCTCACGGTCGGGATGCTCGCGGGGAAAACATGGCGCGCGCGATGGGGCTACGGCGCAGTGGCCTTTGGGGTATGGGACATTTTCTACTACGTGTTCCTGCGCGTGATGTGTGGCTGGCCGCGATCGCTGTTCGACTGGGACGTCCTGTTTCTGCTGCCGCTGCCATGGTGGGGACCTGTGCTCGCGCCGGTCTCAATCTCGATATTGATGATCGTGTGGGGCACGGCCGTCACGGAATCGCAGGACGCGTCGGAGCCCCCGCGGGCGACAGGGAAAGTGTGGGTCCTGAATGCGACCGGCACGGCATTGGCGCTCTACATCTTCATGGCCGACTCGCTGCAACAGTTACCACGCCTTCGGGACGGCATGACCTACCTCCTGCCAACGTCCTTCAACTGGCCCTTGTTCGCCGCCGCGCTCGGCCTGATGGCCGCCCCACTGTTGGTCATCGGGGCGGCTTGGACCCAGGCTCGTTCAAATACAAAAACCGTATAGGATCGTTCGCACGTCTTTACGTCCGAGAACTCCAGGAGGTCCACGTGCGAGCGATACTTCACGCCACCGTGTCGACCACGGCGATCGTGGCGGCGTCTTTTGCCGCGCAAATAGTCTTAGCCGCCGAGCCACAGCAGGGGACCCGGGGTGCCGCCGCACGCGATACACTGCGGCTTCCGTTCGAGACCTACACACTGCCGAATGGCCTAACCGTCATCCTTTCGCCCGACACGACGACCCCGACAGTTGTGGTAAACGTCTGGTACAAGGTCGGGTCGAAGAACGAAGCGGTCGGCCGCACTGGCTTTGCCCATCTCTTCGAGCACGTGATGTTCACCGGCTCGGGCAATGTGCCCTATGGGCTTCACGACAAGCTCACTGAAGGCGTGGGTGGATCCAATAACGGCACCACCAACAACGATCGAACGACCTACTACGAGACCCTGCCGTCGAACTATCTCGAGTCGGCGTTGTGGCTCGAAGCGGATCGCATGGGGTTCCTCCTCGATTCGCTCGATCTTGCAAAGCTGAACGCGCAGCGCGACATCGTGAAGAACGAGCGGCGGCAGGGAATGGACAACCAGCCATATGGACGCGCGAGCGAGATTCTGACGCACGCGACCTATCCTGCCGGCCATCCCTATTCGTGGGAAGTCATCGGCAGCATGACCGATCTCTCGGCGGCGTCCGAGGAGGACGTGAAAGACTTCTTCCGGCTTTACTACGCGCCGAACAACGCCTACCTCGCGATCGTCGGAGACTTCGATGCCGCGCAGGCGAAGACGTGGGTCGCGAAATACTTCGGCGACGTTCCTCGGGGCAAGCCGATTACCAGACCGAAGGTCGATCCGGTCACGCTGCAGGCCGAGAAGCGACTGGTGTTTGAAGATCGTGTGCAGGTGCCGCGACTCTACCTGCAGTGGCCGACCGTTGGGGAGAACCACGACGATCGGTTTGCGCTCGGCGTGCTGGCGACGATTCTTGCCGGCCCGCGCACCGCTCGCCTCACCAAGGCGCTCGTGTATGACGAGCAGTCGGCGGCGAACATCAACGTCTTTCAATCAAGCAATGAAGATGTCGGCGAATTCCTGCTGATGATCACACCCCGACCCGGCCACGCGTTGACCAATCTCGAGGCGGCCACTGACGCGATCATCGATCGGCTGAAGAAGGAAGGGCCTACCGCTGAAGAGATCCAGAAAGCGACCGCCGGCGAGGAACTCGACTTCGTCCGCAGTCTCGAGTCGAATCTCGGAAAAGCGTTTCGATTGAGCGATGGCGCCGGCTATCACAGTGATGCCGGTTACTTCCGGACCGAATACAAGAAGACACTTTCAGTGACCGCTGACGATGTGAAGCGCGTCGCGAACAAGTATTTGACCCACGGTCGCGTCGTGCTCAGCATCGTCCCGACCGGCAAACTCGATCAGGCCGCCAAACCGGATCAAAGCACTCGCGTCACGGAATACGACGAGAAGAAACCGGAAGGTGTGAAATGAGGAGCCGGTTCCCGCTCGGTATCGCTCTCTGTTTGTCGATCACGGTTACGGCACAGCAGGGGTTGGATCGAAAGAAAGTACCGTCGCCGGGACCGACACCAGTTCTCCGTGTCCCGACGTGGACCAAGACCACGCTGGCAAATGGCGCGGAACTCATCGTCTCTGAAAAGCACGATCTGCCCCTCATCTCGTTCTCGATCACGTTCCTCGGCGGCGAACACCAGTTCCAGCCGGCAGGGCGTGAAGGCGTCGGTTCGCTGACTGCCGCTCTTCTGAGCGAAGGCACCAAAACGCGGGACGGCGAAGCATTGTCGAATGCCTTGCAGCTCCTCGGCACCTCGATTAACGCCAGTGTTTCCGGCGAGACGGGAACGATCAGCTTCGTGTCGACAGCGGCAAAGTTTGGCGCGACGCTCGACATTCTCGCCGACATGGTGCTCAATTCGACATTCCCCGCCGCGGGACTCGAGCGTCTACGCGGTCAGCGGCTCGTCGCGCTCACCCAGGCGCGCGCCCAGCCTGGTGCGATCGCCAGCCGCGTCTTTCCACGAATCGTGTTTGGCACGACGCATCCGTACGGGCGCGTTGTCACCGAGGAATCCCTGAAGGCGATCACGCGAGACGACGTCGTCGCGTTTCATAAGGCGTATTACCAACCAGGTCGCGCGCTGATTACGGTCGTCGGAGACACGACGTCAACAGGCGCGAAACCCGGCATCGAAAGGGCGCTTGCCGGCTGGACGAAAGGGGGCGAGCGTCCGACGTTCAACTATCCAGCGCTCACCGAGCCAAAGGCGACGACGATTTTCCTCGTCGACAAACCGGGCGCTGCGCAGTCCACGTTCGCCATCGGTCGTCCAGGTCCACCGCGGAACACGCCTGACTACTACGCGCTTCAGGTCATGAACACGATCCTCGGCGGCATGTTCCAATCGCGCCTCAATGCCAACATTCGGGAAGAGAAGGGATACAGCTACGGCGTGAACTCCGGCTTCGCCTACGGCAAGGGGCCGGGTGCGTTTCGTAGCGGTGGCGACATCGTGACGGCGAAGAGCGATGCCGCCCTCGTGGAGTTCATGAAGGAGCTTCGCGGCATCCTTGGTGCGCGCCCGATCACCGACGATGAATTGACGACCGCGAAGGACGCCCTCATTCAACGGCTGCCTGGAACCTTCGCGTCGGTCAGCAGCATCAACGCGGCAATAACGACGTTGTGGACACAGAACCTGCCGGATGACTACTACCAGCAATATGCGAAGCGTATTGCGGCAATCACGAAAGACGACGTGATGCGGGTGGCGAAGCAATACCTCACCGTCGACCATCTCGCCATTGTGATCGTTGGCGATCGATCGGTGATCGAAGCGCCGTTGAAGGCCACCGGCATCGCGCCGATTGCGTTGTACGACATCGAAGGGAATCCGCTAGGAACTCAGTAACCATGACCCCCAAGGCGGATCGAGAAGTGCTGAACATTGCCGGCCAGGAAGTCTCGATCAGTAACCCCAGCAAAGTTCTTTTTCCGCAGGCGGGCTACACAAAGCTGGATGTGGTCCGTTACTACGTTTCCGTCGCCGACGGAGCACTGCGCGGTGCGGGCGGTCGGCCGAACGTGCTCGTCCGTTATCCAAATGGCATTGACGGCGAGTATTTCTATCAGAAGCGCGCGCCGCAGTCGCGGCCGCCCTGGATCGACGCCGTCTCGCTGAGCTTTCCGTCCGGCCGAACGGCCGAAGAAGTTGTTCCGCGCAATCCCGCATCGCTGGCGTGGATGGCCAATCTTGCCTGCCTGGAGCTCCATCCGCATCCCGTTCGCGCCGACGATCTCGATCATCCCGACGAATTACGGATCGATCTTGATCCGGTGCCTGGCGTTGCGTGGACGCAGGTGCGCGAGGTTGCGGGGATCGTTCATGAAACCCTCGCAGAATTTGGCCTGCGCGGATGGCCGAAAACGTCCGGTTCGCGCGGGATCCATGTCTACGTACGAATCGAACGCCGATGGATCTTCACGGAAGTTCGACGCGCGGCGCTTGCATTCGCGCGCGAAGTCGAGCGTCGTGCGCCGGCGCTCGCGACAAGCAAATGGTGGAAAGAAGAACGACACGGCGTGTTCCTCGACTACAACCAGAACGCAAAGGACCGCACCATCGCAAGCGCCTACTCCATTCGGCCGAAGCCTGACGCCCGCGTGTCGGCGCCATTGAACTGGGAGGAAGTCGGCGACTGCGAGCCGGAGGACTTCAACCTGGCCACGATGCCGACACGGTTCACCGAGATCGGCGATCGTCATGCCGCCATCGACCGTCATCCGTGCTCGCTCGAGCCGTTACTCGAGCTGTCGAAGCGGCACGAAAAGGAAGGACTTGGAGACGCGCCATGGCCACCTCAGTACAAGAAGCAGGCAGGTGAACCACCGCGCGTCCAGCCGTCACGGAAACGAACGTCGAAGCACCCGCTGATCGAGATCGGACGCGCCGCGAAAAAGGAAGATGCACTCGCCGGACTCGACAGGTGGCGGGCGCGTCATCCCGAAGCGGCGGCACATCTCGAGCCGGCAGATGTGCTCGTCGACGCCATGCGTGGACGGTTCGCGACGTGGACGCGAATTCGCGTTAACCTTCAGCACGTTCCAGAGGCGCTTCGGCCGGTCCAGGAGACGCTCGACCCGGATGACGCACCAAAGAGCTGGCATCCGGGCGGCGATGGAGATTGGAAGCGTCCCGCCAGGAGGTGAGCCTTGTCGCACCGTCTGTTGCTGTTTGCCGTGCTGACGCTGTGCGGACTGTTTTCCCTCGGGACCCGAGTCGCAGAAGGCGGCACGTTGCGAGTGGGAGCCGCTCGCGTCGATATCACGCCGGCCGCCGACGCGGCACTGCCGATGGCCGGCTATGGGGGACGCACCGAAGGCTTCAAAGGTATTCACGATCACGTGTTCGTGCGCGCCATCGTGCTTGACGACGGTTCGTCGCAAGCGGCGTTGGTGGCGTGGGAATCGCTGTTCGTTCCGGAAGCGATTTGGGCGGAGACGTCCCGTCGGATCGCCAGCGAGACCGGGATCCCGCCCGAGCGACTGCTGCTGTCGGCGGTCCACGATCATGGTGCGCCGACGTTGCCCTCCGCCAACGCGACATCTGCGCAGCTTGGTTACATCAACACCATCGAAAGCAGCGCCGTGGAAGCCGTGCGCAAGGCGAAAGCGCAACTGCAGCCCGCGCGCTTTGGCGTCGGCTCGACGTTGGCGTATGTGAACGTGAATCGGCGCGAATTCTCAGCTGGCCGCGGCTGGTGGCTGGGTTTCAACGAAAAGGGGCCATCGGATAAGACGGTGACGGTCATCCGATTCGAGGACCTCGCAGGAAAGCCGATCGCGTTCTGGATCAACTACGGCGTTCACGCGGTGGTAATGGGCCCCGAAAACTACCAGGTGACCGGTGATCTGGCGGGCGCGACCTCACGGTTCGTCGAGCAGCACTACCTCGGGAACGATCGTCCGCGGAGCGACGGCGGAATGCGGATCCGTCTCAAACCAGAAGAGAAGGCCGCGGGCGAAGGGGTCGTCGCCGTGTGGACGAGCGGTGCGGCGGGCGATCAGAATCCAGTCTCGACAACTAACGGCGAAGACTTCACGCTTGTCGATGGTCTCGGCAAGATCCTCGGTGAAGCCGTACTCCGAGCGGCGTCGGACGTGAAGACAACGGCCGACGCATCTATTCGCGGCGGGCAGAAAGTGGCCACGTGTCCCGGCCGTCGCGTGGAACCCGGACCAACGCCGCGAGCCGATTACAGGTTCACCGACGCGGATCCAGTGAAGATTCGATTGACGCTGCTCACGATCAACGACGTCGCGCTCGCCGGTGTATCGGGGGAGGTGTTCACCGTCATCGCGCAGCGGCTCGCGCGCGAATCGCGGCTGAAGCCCACGATCATGGTGACCCACACGAACGGCTCGAGCGGGTATATTCCCAGTGATGATGCATTCGAACCGGTCAGCTACGAGGTCACAGCCTCAAGGCTGAAACCTGGGTGCGCGGAGAACGCCATCGTCAATGGCTTCCTCGAGTTGATCGGTTCTCGATGATAGGATCAAGCGCTATGGCTGAATACAATCCGAATGTCGTCAGTGCCTCGACCAGCGGCGCGAAGTTGCCCGATGGGGTCATCGGGCTGGATGCTCTCGAGTCGTCGGCTCCGGTCGATGGCTGCCGTGTGTTTACGCACTACAACGGTCCGACCGACGAATTGAGCGGCCTGGTTGCCGGAATGTGTGTCCTGGATCCCGGTTCGACGCCGCACCCGCCGCATCAGCACCCGGAGGAGGAGTTCATGGTCGTCGCGTCGGGTACCGGCGAGATTTACTGCGCCGGCAAGACGACGAAGGTTGGACCCGGGGCGATGATGTATTGCGCGGGGAACGTCATGCACGGCATTACCAACACCGGAAAAGTGCCGATGACGTTTTACTGGTCGAAGTGGTTGGGGAAATGATCGGCGCGGTCTTCAGACCCCGCTTTACTCTTCTTCTGGCGCGCCACCTGCGCGGACGACATCCTCCTGCTTGATCTTCTCGACGTTGAACTTCGTTGCCGCGCGCTGCATGCGATCGAGCACGTCGTCGACGTCGAACTCGGTGGAGGTTGAAAACCTGATCGGATTGATCCGCGCGACGACGAACGGTCGGAGATAGGGACTGGTAAAGCCGCGGCCCTTTAGCTTCTGGACGATTCGCCCGACCTCGTCGTCAATGGCCAGCAGTTTTGCCGCGCGCCGCTCTCGTTCCGCCAGTGCCTTGGTCATGCGCTCGTCGAGGAAGTCCTCGATCCTCCGAAGCACCGACTGATATGCACCACCGCTGAGGCGTGGCCGTTTGTCGTATGCCGCACCGAGGGTGAGGAATGCCGGCTGATCGAACTCGAAGGCGAATTCGCGCTCGAGTCGATTGCCCGATTGCTCGGCCAGCGCGCGCTCCATCCGAATCGTCTCCAGCGATTTTTCTTTCAGGTTGTGCGCCTTTTCTGTATTCAGCGCCAGGATCTTGAATGCGACCTCCGGGTCTGGAAGAAGCAGTGCGACGACCGTTCGAGCGCCGAGCTTTCTCAACGCTTGAAGCCGGTGATTCCCATTTGGCGTCCAGTAGCTGTCGTGTTCTCGAATCGCAATGATGGGATCGAGAAAACGTCCGAGCTTTTCAATCACGTCCATCAGGCGCTTGACATGCGGCTGCGACGGATCGCGCTGGAACGGCGTCGGCTCAACCCGATCGATCGGAAGCGCTGCCAGCAGCACCGGTGTCCCGCCGATCGGGTCGCGGTAGGCGGTCAGCGTCGTGCCGCCATCGGCGCGAACCTGCTCCATCAGCTTCGAGAGTGCCGGGTCGGATACCGATCCAGTTTCTTCAGGGGAAAGCCCGAGCGATTTTGCCGCGGCCTTTTTGCGTCGCCGTACACTCTTCTTCTTGGCCATGGCTGGATTAGAAAGGAAAAAGGGAAAAGGGAAAAGGGAAAAGGGAAAAG
>Ga0111539_10000382_pt1 | contig 54624 bp, 34 predicted proteins | sample RhiMethybrSRZTD1_FD_79667 | JGI IMG/M metagenome (GOLD analysis project Ga0111539, IMG submission 79667) | Populus rhizosphere microbial communities from Tennessee, USA - Rhizosphere MetaG P. TD hybrid SRZTD1 (version 2) (version 2) | ecosystem: Host-associated > Plants > Roots > Rhizosphere >...
CGACGGTGCGGACGACCTTGTGTGTCTTCGGATCGGCCACCGACAGCAACGGCGACCGCAGACCGGCGAGGTAGACCTCATTGCCGTCGCGCGAATAGAGCGTATTGTGGGCGCCGGAGTTGGTCACGATCTTCGCCAGCGCGTCTCCGGTCAGCGCATCGACGACGTTCCAGTGCTCTTTCTCGAGCGACGGGACGTACATGACCTTGCCGTCCGGCGCGAGCGCCATCCGGTCGCACCCGCCTTCGAGCTCGCGCTCCCAGACCATCTTCTCGGTCAAAAGATCGATGCAGCCGATGCGCTTGATGGTGCTGACGTACAGCTTGCCGGTGACGGCGCTCGCCGCCACGCCTTTGACGTTCTCCGCTTCCTGGCCCGGCGCGAGCGGCCAGGTGGGGATGCGTTTGATGAACTTGTACCCGTCGTCGATGTCGTAGACGAGGACGCCGATCCCGCCGTATTGCTGGTAATTACGGATGCCGGGCTCGGCGATGTAGAGCAGGTGCCGGCTCGCGGCGGCGGCAGCGGCGCGGACCACCGGTAGCGCGAGCGCGGTAGCGGTTGTGGCCAGGAACTCTCGTCGCAGCATGATGCCCCCCTCTCGATCCGATGGCTTCGCCCCGGATCCCCTCCACGCTCACACGCTCGCCCGTGTTCGCGTCATTCTACCGCCGCGTCAGGACGCGGACGCGACGGTTCGCGGCCGCAGCGCCTGACTCAGGATCCAGCCAACCACGACGACCACGACCGCGCCAATGACGTTGTGCCAGAGAAATGAGATGTCGGGACGGACGACGGCGACGTAGCGGACCGACGCCATGCCCGCGATCAGGCCGAGGAACGCCCCCGTGCCGTTCGCGCCGCGGACGAAGAAGGCGAGGATGAACACGCCGAGGATCGACCCGTAGAAGTACGAACCGAACCGGTTCACGACCTCGATGAGCGACCCGAGTGTGCTGGCATAGATCGCCACGACGCCGGCGAAGACACCCCAGACCGCGGTGGCGATTTTGGCGGTCAGGACGTAATGGTGATCGTCGGCGGTCCGGACCAGATAGCGGCGGTAGAAGTCCATGACGCTGACGGCGGCGAGCGAGTTCAGCTCGGCCGCGATCGAGTCGGTGGCGGCGGTGATGATGGCGACGATCCAGAGGCCGACGAGACCGATCGGCAGCGCCGTCGTGATGAACGTCGGGAACATGTAGTTCACGTCGTTGTAGGCCTTGTCGCGGGTCGCGTCGCGCACGATCTCGACGGCCGCGGCGCGGGCCTTCTTCAAGTGCGCGTCCTCGTCGCGAAAGTCCTGTTTGGCCTCCTCGAGCGCGCCGTCCGTTTGCGCCACGCGGAGCGCGGCTTCACGCCGCGCCGCGTAGACGGTCGCGAACTCCTGCTCCAGCGCCCGATACTCGGCGGCGCGCGCGCTCGACTGCACCTCGCGGTCGTGCACCGCGTTGAACAGCATCGGCGGCGGGTGGAAGATGTAGTAGACGAAGGTGAAGATGCCGACGAGCAGGACCAGCACCTGCAGCGGAATCTTCCAGTACGCGCTCATCATCAGCGACGTGCGCCCTTCGTCCACCGACTTCGCGGTGAGATACCGCTGGACCTGGCTCTGATCGCAGCCGAAGTACGACAGCATCAGGAACAGACCGCCAATCAGCCCGGACCAGACCGTGTACGTCTCGGTGAGTGTGACGCGCGTGTCCACGACGGTGAGCCGGCCCGTGCTGCCGGCAATACGCAGGGCGTCGGTGACGCTCACGCCGTCGGGCAGTTTGGCGACGAGGAAGACGATGGCCGCGATGAGGACGAACACGGTCAGCCCCATGACCTTGACGTCCGTCCACGTCACCGCCTGCACGCCGCCGAGCATCGTGTAGACGATCGCCGGCACCAGGATCACCAGCGTCGTCGTCGTCACGTCCCAGCCGAGAATGACCGACAGCACGACGGCCGGCGCCGCGACGATGGCGCCGCAGGACATCGCGCGCGAGAACAGGAACAGCAGGCTCGTGAGCGCGCGCGTTTTCGCGTCGAAGCGGCGCTCCAGATACTCGTAGGCGGTGTAGACGCGAGCGCGGAAGAAGAAGGGCACGCAGAACGCGCCCACGAGCACCATTGCGATCGGCAGCCCGTAGTAGAACTGGATGAAGCGCATCCCGTCGTTGTAGCCCTGGCCGGTCGTCCCGACGAGCGTGATGGCGCTGAGCTGCGTCGCCATCACCGACAGCCCGACGGCCCACCACGGCAGGCTGCGGTTGGCGAGGAAGTACGACTCGGTCGTGCGCTCGAGGCGCGTGCGCTTGACGCCGTCCCAGACCAGCCAGCTGATGTAGACGACGACAATGGCCCAATCGACCGGATGCATGGACACGAAGTCTAGCCGAATGCGGATACGATGCCCATGTGCCGGGCGATGCGCGCCTCTGGGAACGGCTCGCGGCGCCGCTGCGGCGGCTCCGCTGGGCGGCGAGCGCGTGGTCCACGCACGCGGATCGAAGTTTTCACGACGCGCAATTCACTGCGCTCGATCGCGATCCGTTCTCGCCGTCGTATCCCGGCTACATGACAATCCGGCGCTTCGCCGATCACGCCGAGCGTTGCTTTGACGGCGTGCGCTCGGTGCTGGATCTGGGATGCGGGCCGGGCGAGATCACGTGTGAGCTGGCCCGCCGCCACCCTCACGTGCAATTCACCGGCATCGACCATAGCGAAGTCGGCATCGCGACCGCGCGCGAGCACGCCGCCCGGCTGCGCCTGGCCAACGCGACCTTCGACGTCCGCGACGTCGAGCAGTTCCGTCCGTCGGCGCCGGTGGACCTCGTGATGATGTTCGACGCGTTCCATCACCTGCTCGATCCGGCGGGTCTCGTGAGTCGGCTGCGGCCGTTCTGCTCGAGGTTTTTTCTCCTCGAACCCGCCGGAACGTGGTCGGGCGCGTGGAACCGAACGCAGGACCTCGACTGGCTCTCCGAGACGATCGGACAGATTCGACAGCGGCTCGAGTATCAGTTCGGGCTCGACGCCGAGGCCAACGCCGGGCCGGCGCCGGTACCACTGGCCGCGGGAGCCATGCCGACCGAGCATCGCTACACGATCAGCGACTTCGAACGGTTCTTTGACGGGGCCGCGCTCGACATTCGAGGCACGGTCGCCGGCCTCGAGCGCTATGGGCCGAGGCCGGGCGATCGTAGCCAACTGCGCGACCGCGTCGGGACGCTGACCTACGAGCTCGTGGTCGCGCTCGAGCAACTGCTGTTCGACGAAGCACTGGATCTCGCGGCGAAGCACTGGGCGATCTCGGCGAGGTACGGCGCGGCGCTGCCGGGCCTGACAAGACGAGCGGCGACGGCATTACCGGTCCGGCCGGCTGCACCCGCACTGCTGCCGCCGTACGCCGCGGAGTACGGCGAGCCGGCTGGTCCGGCCGAGGCCGGGCGCGGCGAATCCTTCCGCGTCCGTGTGCGGCTGACCAACCGCGGCTGGCTGACCTGGGACAGCACCGGCGCGGCCCCCGTCTTCGCCAGCTACCATTGGGACGACGGGCAGGGGCACTCGCTGATTTACGACGGCACACGGACGCCGTTCGCGCAACCGATCGCTCCGGGTGCTTCTACGGAGGTGGACGTGCAGGTCACCGCGCCGGACCGCGCCGGGCGCGCGACCCTCGTGATCGATCTCGTCCACGAAGGCCGAACCTGGTTCAGTGAGCAGGGGGTGACGCCCTTGCGCCGCGAGATGCACATCGGGCCCTAGCGAGGCCGATACAATCTCCTTATGCGCACAGCTCTTGTCATCGTGGCCCTGTTTCTCCAGGCGACGGGCGCGCCGCCATCGCCGGCCGTGCTCGAGATTGCCGACTACGTCGCGATGCCGATCACCGGATCGGAGACCGGGACCGGCAACGGCGGATCGCTCGCGCGGGTGAACGTGCTGCGCGAGGAACCGGGTGGGGCTGGTCGCTTCTTTGTCGTCGATCTGAACGGTCCGCTCTACCTTCTCGACAAGAAGACGAAAGCGTTCACGACCTATCTGGATTTCAACGGCCGCGCGCCAAAGACGGGATTGTTCGACAAGCTGCCGATCGCGCAGGGCTACGCGAACGGGTTGATCACGGTGCAGTTCGATCCCGACTACGTGCGCAATGGCGTCTTCTACACCATCCACCTCGAGGAGGTGGCGGCGCCCGGCTCGACGATGCCGGACAACGCGACGGTGCCCGGGTTGAACGTGACCGGGTACACGACCACGGCCGCGATCGCGACGCCGGGTCCGATCGAGCGTGAGGCGGTCGTCATCGAGTGGACCGACACCAACATCAGGAACGCGACGTTCGAGGGGACCGCCCGCGAGGTCGTGCGGCTCCAGCTCAACACTCGCATTCACCCGATGGGCGATCTCATCTTCAATCAGACGGCGCGCTCGGGCGACGCGGACTGGCGCGTCCTCTACATCGGATGTGGCGACGGCGGATCGGGCGAGCAGCGCACCGCCATCCGGAACAACCCGCAGCGGCTCGACACGCTCGTCGGCAAGGTGCTGCGCATCATCCCTGATTTGCGCATGCACACTGCGACGAGCACTGTCAGCGAGAACGGCCGGTATCGGATTCCGAACGACAATCCGTTCGCCGGTCTGGCTGGCGCGAGGAAGGAAATCTGGGCCTACGGCCTGCGCAACCCGCATCGCCTCACCTGGGACGTCGACCCTGCGAACGGCGCGAACCCCGTGCTGCTTGCGGCCAACATCGGTCTCCACACCTGGGAGACCGTCTACGTCATCCGGAAGGGCGCCAACTACGGCTACTCCGAGCGGGAAGGGAACCAGCGGCTCGATGCCGCGAACGTGATCGGCCCGATTCCGCAGCCCGACGAAATTCCCGTTCGCGTCGGCGAGACGGAGACGGTCGGCACCGTGGTCCCCACGTATCCCGTCGCGCAGTACGGACACGTGCCGACGGGCGGCGACGGCATTGCCGGCGGCTTCGTCTACCGCGGCCGCGCGCTGCCCGCGCTCCAGGGCAAGTACATCTTCGGAGACATCACGACGGGGAGAATCTGGTACGCGGATTTGAAGGAGATGCTCGCGGCCGACGACAAGCATCCCGCGACGCTGGCCGCCCTCCATGACGTGCACATCCGGTGGAACGCGCCGGCCGACACGCCCGACGCCGGCGCGCAGAATTACCCGACGATGTTTCCAGTCGTGCTGACGGCGTACAAATCGCGCGGCGGCGCCGATCCGGATCTGCCGGGGACGTCTACGATCTCCGGTCCCGGCCGCGCCGACATCCGCTTCGCCGTGGACGCGGCCGGCGAGCTCTACCTCCTGAGCAAGGTGGATGGGATGATCAGGGGGGTGAAAGGGTTTGTCACGCGCTGATGGGTTCCGGGGTTCCGGGGTTCCGAGGTTCCGGAGTTCCGGGTTCGGGTTCCTCTGCTGACGGGTCGAGAACCGAACCCAGGAACTTCGGAACTCCGGAACCTCGGAACCGATATCACCGCACCGGTTTGACCTCGTAATTGATCAGAATCACGAGATCTTCAGTCCCCACCTGCTTCAGCCCATGCGAGCTGCCCGGGCGCGTCAGGATCGCGGCGCCCGGACCGACGTCGTACGGCTTGCCGTCCAGGGTCAGGACACCTTTCCCGCTCAGCACGTAGTAGATCTCGTCTTCCTTCTGCTCGTGATACCCGATGCCCGATCCGGGTTTGAGCGCGCGCTTCCGGAACACGAGGTTGAGGCCGGGCGCGTTCTTGAAGAACGAATAGCCGACGGTCATGCCGCCGCCGTTGTGCGTGCCCGGCTCGTTCGTCGCGACGTCCGCGTCGTGCTCGATCATCGACGCGCCGGACATCACCCGCCCCGGTTGCTGGGCCGAACCGTACGACGCGGCGCTCGCGAAGATCGCCGCCATCAGCAGAACTCGTGGTCTCGTCATCGTCTCTCCTTGGGGAGATTATAGACACCGTCTTGACACCCCGCGCTACCATGGCGGGGATGCCTGAACTGCTGACCCTGGCCGACGGCCTGCGCGCGTTGCTGGGGGATCGCGCGAGCGTGGCGCCGGCCGTGCGCGACCACCACAGCTGCGGCGAGTCGTATCACACGCCCGCGGCCCCCGACATCGTCGTCTACCCGCTCACGACCGAGGAAGTGAGCGCCGTCGTGCGGCTCTGCGACGAGCACAACACGCCGATTGTGCCGTTCGGGGCGGGCACGTCGCTCGAAGGCCAGGTGCTGGCACTCCGCGGCGGCGTGTCGATCGACTTGACCCGGATGAACCAGATTCTGCGCGTCAGCACCGACGATCTCGACGCGACCGTGCAGGCCGGCGTGACGCTCCGCCAGCTCAACCGCCACCTCGCCAACACCGGCATGACGTTCATCGTCGATCCTGGATCCGACGCGACCCTCGGCGGCATGGTGGCGACCGGCGCCTCCGGGACGACCACGGTGCGGTACGGTGCCACGCGCGAAAACGTGCTCGGCCTGACCGTGGTGTTGCCCGACGGCGCGATCATCAGAACCGGTGGACGCGCGCGCAAATCGTCCGCCGGGTACGACCTCACACGTCTTTTCGTGGGATCGGAAGGCACGCTCGGCGTCGTCACGGACGTGACGGTGCGTCTGCGACCGCTGCCTGAGTCCGTCGCCGCGGCCGTCTGCAGTTTCCCCGACGTCGATGCCGCCGTTCGCGTCGTGATCGGCACGATCCAACTGGCTGTCCCGGTCGCGCGCATGGAACTGTTGGACGAAGTCCAGATGGACGCGGTCAACCGCTACGCGAAGATGGCGTACCCGGTGCAGCCGCACCTGTTCTTCGAGTTTCACGGCTTGACCGAGCAGGACGTCGCCGAGCAGGCGCGGTCGGTCGAAACCATCGCCGCAGAGCACGGTGGATCCGGATTTACCTGGGTGACGCGTCTCGAGGATCGCACGCGGCTGTGGAAGGGGCGCCACGACGCGTACTACGCGGCGCTCGCAATGCGCCCTGGCGCCAAGGCGTGGACGACCGACGTGTGCGTGCCGATCTCGCGGCTCGCCGAGTGCATCGGCCTCGCCAAGCGCGATCTCATGGCCTCGCCGCTCAGCGGCACGCTCGTCGGCCACGTTGGCGACGGCAATTTTCACATGCTGTATCTCGTCGATCCGGAAAACCCGGAAGAGCTGGCCGAGGCGCGCCGCCTGTCGGAACGCCAGGCGCGCCAGGCCATCGCGCTCGGCGGGACGTGCACGGGTGAACACGGCATCGGCATCGGTAAGATCTCGCTCCTGGAGATCGAGCACGGCGACGCCGTCGCGGTGATGCGCGCCATCAAGCGCGCGATCGATCCGAAGGGCCTGATGAATCCGGGAAAAATCTTCGCGTCCTAACTCCACAACACGGAGATCACCGAGAACACGGAGAGCACGGATTTCGAGGGTTAACCTCAAAATGGCCGTGCCCTCCGTGTCTCTCTCCGTGCGCTCCGTGTTGTGGATCGAACGCGTCATTCGGGACTCTAGCGCGCGGGCCGCCGTCCCGTGATTCGTCCGAGCAGCTTCACCGCGTAGATGGCGGTGCGCTCGCGCAGCTGCTCCGCGTCGCTCGGTCCGTTTCCGAGTCCGAGCGGCCGCAACTGATCCACTGCCGCGTCGGTTCCATCCATCGGATGCATGCCGATCCAGTACAGGATCTTGATGAGGTCGTCCTTCGGGATGTCCTGGAGCAGCTGATCGAAGACAAGCTGCGGCACGTAGCGCTCCATCGGCAGCTGAAAGATGTCCGGGACGGCGGCGACGTAGAGGAGATTGCGGGCGCGCTGGACCGGATCCTCGACCTTGCCGGGCTTCCAGGTCGGGAGCGCGGCGCGGATGCCTTCGAGCTCATCGAGCACCTCCTGCGCCGGCACCTCGTCGGGCGGCGCGATCGGCGTCACGACCCCCTCGTCGGGTGGCAGACGCGTGAAGATGAAGTCCCGGTCGATGTCGGCGGCCGTCACCGCCTGCCAGGTCTTGGGACTGGCCGACGCCGCGGCGGCTGGCGGTGGCGACGGCGGCGCCGATGCGACGGGAGCGGGCGTCGGCGCGGGTTGCGGTACGGTCGCCGGCGCTGGCGGTGGAAGTGCCGGCGTGGCCGCGGGTCCGGCTGGTGGCGTCCCGCGCGATGACGCGGTCCTGTCGGGTGCCGTGGTGGTGCTTGCCGGCGGTGTCGTCGAATTCGCGGCCGGCGCGCTCGACGCCGCTTGCATGGCCGCCTGCTCAGCGGGCGAGAGAGACGGGTTCGGCGCGAACGGCGCGGCCGTCCGTCCCGAGGCCGCCGCCGGCGTCGTTTCCGCCGGCTCCGCCGTTCGCACGATCGACACGCGACCGCGCGCTTCGGCGGCCAGTCCGACCGCCACCCACGCGAGGATCGCGACGCCGACCCAGCCCTTACCCGCGCGCGCGACGAAGCGCTGCTCCGCATCCCATCGGAACAGTTTCGCGCCGGCGACGCAGCCCGCGATCCCGATCACGAGCAGCGCGCCGAGGTTGAAGCCGGCGGCGCCGAGTCCGTCGCCCGTGACGCATGCCTGAATCGCATCGACGGCATAGCGGCCAGGAAAGAACGCGGACAGATGCTGGGCCCAGTCAGGCAAGCTCGCGAGCGGCACCGCGATGCCGCCGATGATCAGCATCGGGAGAAACAGACACTGACCGAGCGCCTGCACCGCGGGCACGTTGTCCGCCAGCATGGCAATGACGAGGCCGAGTCCGAGAAATGCAAACGCGACGAACGTGAACGCCAGCCAGAGTTGAAACGGATGGCGGGGAAGCGGCATGCCGATCCCCATCGCGATGACGATCTGCAGCAGGCCGGCGCTGATCAAAATGAGGTAGCGGGCGAGGACCGTGCTGACGACGAGGTATCCCGTGGGCACCGGCGTGAGCCGGTAGCGGCGCCAGACGCCGCGTTCTCGTTCGCTGACCATCGTGGTCGGCAGGCCGAAGCACGCCCCGCCCAGCACCGCGATCGTCAGGAGCTCTCCCATGTGGCGCGCGAGCGGGACCTTGTCGTAGCGATACAGCACCCAGAAGGCGACGAGGAAGATCGTCGGGAACACGTAGCCGTACACCAGGGCCATCGTGTTGCGGGAATAGAGCTTCAGGCTGACGACGAGCTGTTGCAGGAGACCGCTCATGCGCCAGCCTCGCGCCGGGTGGTCAGATCAAGAAATACCTCCTCGAGGCTGGCCTTGTCCACGTGCAGCGCCACGAGCTCGATGCCGCGGGCTTCGAACAGCCGCATCAACTCGGCCGTCGTCCGTCTGGCGTCGTCGCTCCGGAGCCGCCCGCTCGTGCCATCGCATTCCGCGTCCTGTACTCCGGGCAGCGACGCCAGCCAGGCGGCCTCAACCGGCTGAGACGTGACGAAGGTGACGGCTGCCGCCCGGCTCGATCCGGCCACGAGCTCGCGCGGCGTGCCGGTGGCGACGATGCGGCCGCGATCGATGATGGCGATGCGATCGCACAGCGCCTCGGCCTCGTCGAGAGAATGCGTCGTGAGCAGCACCGTGTGGCCGTCATTCCGCATTCGCGCGATCTCGTCGTGCAGCTCGCGCCGCGACTGGGGATCCAGCCCGGCGGTGGGCTCGTCGAGAAACACCAACTCGGGCTTGTTGACGAAGGCCAGGGCGAGGGCGAGCCGCTGCCGCTGGCCGCCCGACAGCGAATCGAACGGCGCATCGGCCTTGTCGGCGAGCGAGAACCGCTCGAGCAGTGCCTCGGGCGCGTCGCGATCGCGATAGAACGCGCCGAAGAGCGTCAACGCCTCGCGCGGCGTGATCTTGTCCTGGAGCACGCTCGTCTGGAGCGCGGCCCCGATCTTCTGCTTGACCTCGTGCGGCCGGCGCCGCGCGTCGATCCCGCAGACCTCGATGCGTCCCTCGTCGGGCTCTCTCAGCCCGATCACGCATTCGAGGGTGGTCGTCTTGCCGGCGCCGTTCGGTCCGATGAGCGCGAAGATCTCGCCGGCCGTGATGTCGAAGCTCACCCCGTCGGCGGCGGCCGTACTGCCGTAGGACTTCCGCAGGTTCTCGACGCGAACGTTGGCCGGCATGTGCAGTGTCTGAATCGGAGAATAACATCAGGCCGAGAGCGATGAGGCCGGCGGCGCCATCGAAACCCCACGGAAACCCCACCGCCTGGGCACGGAGACTCACCCCATCCTTGCGTCAATCCCATAGACGGCGATTCAGCCGTCGAGTCTCGAGGTGGATATGCCCGCCGCCCTGCTTCGCCGGACCTCATTCGCCGCGCTGGGATTGGCTGCGATGCTCGTGGCGTGCGACCAGCCGCCGACCGCGCCAAGTCCTCCGATCATCCCGCCAAACACACAACCGCCGCCGCAGCCGCCGTCCGGTTCCGCGACGTTGGTGAGGATCGACATCACCGGCCCGGCGGCGGTCCCGCCCAACGACACCGCGCAGTTCACCGCGCGCGGGTCGTACTCCGACGGCTCTCAGCGCGACGTCACCGCGGAAGCCTCATGGCGCGCCGGCCAGACCTCGATTCTGACGATTGCCGCGAACGGCGTCGCGACCGGGCGTGCGGTGGGCGAGACCTGGATCACCGCCTCGTTCGGCGGCCGCGGCGCGACCAGGTCCGACATCATCGTCGTGCCGGCGGGCACCTATCGGGTGATGGGCAACATCTTCGACGCGGGCGTGATGGTCCCGGATGCGGAAATCAGGGTCATGTCTGGACCGTCGCAGGGCCTCAACACGAAGACCGCGACCGGGAGCTACAAGCTCTACGGTGTCACCGGCGACAGCGAGATTCGCGTCAGCAAAGCCGGTTACGAGGATGTGCGCAGGCGGATGATCGTCTCGAATCACGAGCGCGTGGACTTCAACCTGATCCTGTCGAATCCGCGCGACGATGTGGCCGGTACCTACACGCTGAGAGTGACGGCGGCCGACGAGTGCCGCTCGATGCTTCCGGCTGAGGCGATGTCGCGCACCTACCAGGCCGTGATCACGCAGAACGGACCGCGCCTTCAGGTCAAGCTCCAGGGCGCGACGTTCTACCGATCGGGGACGGCCGTTTCCGATCACTTCGTCGGCGCGGTCGAGGCCGCGCGCGTGACGTTCCAAATCTACGAGGGTTACAGCTACTACAACTACAACCCGGACATCCTGGAGCAGCTGCAGGAGTCGCTGTTCACGTTTGGCGGGAACGCGGTGACGACGCCTTCCGCCGGCGGCGGCCGGTCGGGCCTGCTCTCCGGCCAGTTCGCGATCTACGACACCAGGCTGCGGTTTCAGGCGGGCTGCACGTCCACCGGGCACCGGTTCGAGCTGACGCGATGAGACCCGGCCTGGAGATCTCGCGAGACGCGCATCGTGCGTGTCTCGCGTCCGTGGGGCTGGCGGCGATCCTGGTCGCCTGTGACAAAAACCCCGCCAGTCCGGACACATCGTCATATCCAAAAACCCTGGAACTCAGCGGCCCGGGAACGGTCCCGCCGGGCGGCACGGCACAATTCACGGCGCGGGGCTTCTACTTCGACGGCTCGCAAAAGGATCTGACCAATGAGGCCTCGTGGCGGACTGGCAGATCCACCGTTCTGACGATCAGCGCCGGCGGCGTGGCCACCGGTCATGAACTGGGCGAGACCTCGGTGACCGTCTCGTTCAAAGGGCGGAGCGTGACCAAAAGCGACGTCGTCGTCGCCCCGGCCGGGACGTACCGGCTCTCCGGAAACGTTCGCGACGCAGGTGTGCCCGTCATGGATGCCGAGGTCGTCGTGATCTCAGGTCGCGCGCAGGGACTGAGTACGAGGTCGGCCGGCAACTACAAGCTTTACGGCGTCGTCGGTGACAGCGAGATCCGCGTGACCAAGGGCGGATATGACGAGGCCGTCAAACGCCTCAACGTGTCGGCTCACCAGGTCCTCGACTTCGATCTGACGCTCACCAACCTGCGCGACACTGTGGCCGGCACGTACACGCTCACGATCACGGCCGCCCCGGAATGTGCCTCGAAGCTGCCGGCGGCCTTCTTGTCTCGTGCCTACAAAGCGGTCGTCACGCAGGACGGGCCGCGCCTGACGGTCAGGCTCGAAGGCGCGACGTTCTTCAAGACGGGTGGGCAGTCGCTCGACCACTTCTTTGGAACGGTCGAGCCGAACCGCGTGACATTTCAATTGGCCGAGGCTGGCGACTATTACGGCTTCTTGTATGAGTTCCCGGACCTCTTCGAGGAAGTGTCGCAAGGACTGCTGGCCATTGGGGGATCGGTGGTGACCACGGCGTCACCCGGCGGCCGATCTGGAACGCTCAATGGCAGCTTTGCGATCTACGACGCGGGACGGCGGCTGAGCGAGCTCTGTCGATCGCCTGCCCACCGATTCGAGCTTGCGCGATGACTCTCGTATCTTTCCAGCACCTGCTCGCTCGTCCCGGCGCCTCCCGTTGGCGCCGGGTGTTCACGCGGGCGATCCTGACGACGACCATCGCCGGCGCTACGCTCGCGGCGCTTCACTGGGCGCGCCTCGTCGAACGACCCATTGGCGTCGTCATCATCACGCTGGATACGACTCGTGCGGACCGACTCTCCATCTACGGACTGATGGACGCGTCGATGCCGGCGCTCGAGCGGCTCGCTCGAGAGGGCGTGGTCTTCGATCAGGCGACCACAGTGGCGCCGCTGACGCTGCCGGCGCACACGAGCCTGTTCACCGGGTTGTTGCCGCCACGCCACGGCGTGCGTGACAACGCCAGCGAGCCGCTGGCCGGGACGGAGACGACGCTGGCGGAGATTCTTCAGGCGCGGGGGTTCCGGACGGCCGCCTTCGTCAGTTCGGTCGTGCTCGGACCGGAGCGCGGGTTGGCGCAGGGATTCGACGAGTATGCCGGCGCTTCGACCCAGACCGGCGCGCCGCCAGCCGACGAGCCGCTCGACCACCTCGATTCCCGCCAGCGCCGCGCCGATGCGGTGATCGACGACGCGGTGCGCTGGTTGGCGGGCGTCGGCGAGTCGCCCTTTTTTCTCTGGGCCCACCTGTACGATCCGCATCGTCCGTACGATCCGCCGGAGCCGTACCGATCGGCGTACGCGGATCCGTATGTCGGCGAAATCGCGTTTGCCGACGCCCAGATCGGCCGGCTGATCGCAGCGCTCGAGGCGCGCCGGCTGCTCGACCGGACCATCATTGTCGTTGCCGGCGACCACGGCGAGTCGCTCGGTGAGCACGGCGAAGACGATCACGGCATCTTCGTGTACGACAGCACCGTGCGCGTGCCGCTGGTGATTCGAGCGCCGCGGACGCCCGCCCGCCGCGCGGGCGGGATCGTGCGGCTCACCGATGTGATGCCGACGGTCCTTGATCTCCTCCAGGTGCCGGCGCCGCCGGCCGACGGCACGAGCCTGGCGGCGCTGATCCGCGGGCCGGCGACCGACCTCGATCTCGAGGCCTATGCCGAATCGCGGTATCCCGAGCGGCTCGGCTGGAGCCCGCTGAGGTCGCTGCGCACAGGCCGATTCAAGCTCATCGAGGCGCCGCGGCCCGAACTGTACGATCTCGAGCGCGATCCGTTCGAAGAGCACAACATCTATACGGACCGTCCGTCGGTCGGGCTGGCCATGGAGCGCCGCCTCCGGCTGATTGGGCGCGAACGAGATCTGGCGAGCGCGCCCGCGCTCGCGTCCGTACCGGCGGGGCTGCGCGAACGACTGGCCGCGCTCGGCTACGTCGCCAGCGGCCAGCCGTCCGCTACCGGCAGCCGAGCATCCGCTCCCGATCCCAAGGACATGATGGCCGAGCGGGCCCGGCAAAAGGCAAAACTCGGAAGTCAGAACCGGCCGTGATGCCGGGAAGGTTTGCCTTCCCCGTTTTGCATTGCAAAGCGTTAAGCTGGGCTGAGCATGCAGGTCATTCGATCGCCCAAGGTCTACGACGTGTGCATCGTGGGGTCCGGCGCGGGTGGCGGCACGGCCGCGAAAGTCCTGACCGAAGCCGGCGCCGACGTCGTGCTGCTCGAAGCGGGACCGATGTGGGATTCCGCGAAAGACAGCGCGATGTTCGCGTGGAACTACGACACGCCGACGCGCGGCTGGGGCGGCGACAAGAAGCCGTTCGGCACGTACGACGGGTGCCTCGGCGGCTGGCAGATCGACGGCGAGCCGTACACGATTGGCACCGGCGCCTGGCGCTGGTTCCGCGGCCGAATGCTTGGCGGGCGGACGCATCATTGGGGCCGGATCTCGCTGCGGTTCGGTCCGTCGGACTTCCGGCGCAGGAGCATTGACGGGCTCGGCGACGACTGGCCGATCACCTACGACGAGATCAAGCCGTACTACGACAAGCTCGACGAGTTCGTCGGGATCTTCGGCACCAACCACGCGAAGGACACGGGACTCGCCAACGAGCCGGACGGGATCTTTCAGCCGCCGCCGTCGCCCCGCGCGCATGAACTGCTGATCAAGAAAGCCTGCGATCGTTTGAAGATTCCGGTCGTGCCGTCGCGGCTGTCGATTCTGACGAGGCCACTCAACGGCCGGCCGGCCTGTCACTATTGCGGGCAGTGCGGCCGCGGCTGCGCCACCCACTCGAACTTCTCGAGCGTGTCGGTGATGCTGGCGCCCGCGCTCAGGACCGGGAAGCTTACGATCGTCTCGGGCGCCATGGCGCGCGAGGTCACGACCGGGCCGGATGGCCTCGCGACCGGCATTTCGTATGTGGACACCGCGACCTCGGCCGAGCACCAGGTGCGCGCGCGCATCGTCGTGCTCGCCGCGAGCTGCTGCGAGTCCGCGCGCCTGCTCCTCAACTCGAAGTCCACGCGCTTTCCGGCGGGGCTCGCCAATTCCAGCGGCGTGGTCGGCAAGTACCTGACCGACTCGACCGGCCTCAGTGTGAGCGGCTTCATCCCGGCGCTGATGGATCTGCCGCGCTACAACTCGGACGGCGTCGGCGGCATGCACCTCTACGTGCCGTGGTGGGGCGACAACAAGGCGCTCGGATTCCCGCGCGGGTATCACGTCGAGCTCGGCGGCGGCTTCGGGATGCCGGGCTACGGCTTCCTCGGCGGGATTCAGAATTTTCCGCAGAGCCGCGGCGGCGGCTACGGCGCCGATCTCAAAGCCGAGTACCGGCGCTACTACGGCGCGTTCGTCGGGTTCGCCGGCCGCGGCGAGCAGGTCGCGCGCGAGGACTGCTACTGCGAGATCGATCCCAACACCGTCGATCAGTGGGGCATCCCGGTGCTGCGCTTCCATCACACCTGGTCCGATCACGAGCGCCTGCAGGCGAAGCACATGCAGGAGACCTTCCGTACCATCATTCAGGAGATGGGCGGCGAACCGACGTCGGCGATGCCGGCGCGCGAACAGGACTACGGCCTCGCCGTCGGCGGCCTCATCATCCACGAAGCCGGCGCGACGCGCATGGGGAGCGATCCGAAGCGTTCCGTGCTGAACGCGCACTGCCAGGCGCACGACGTCAGGAATCTCTTCGTCGCCGACGGCGGCCCGTTCGTCTCTCAGGCCGACAAGAACCTGACGTGGACGATCATGGCGCTCGCCTGGCGGACGGCGGACTACATCGCCGAAGAACGGCGTAAGGGAGGTCTCTGATGACCGAACTCGATCGCCGCGAGCTGCTGACGTGGATCGGCGCCACGGCCGGCCTCAGTCTGTTCACGTGGACCAACGAGGACGTGGCGCGCGCGGCGGAAGGGGTGCGCGCGGCGCGTGTTCAGGCGACGCCGCCGCAACGGTACACGCCGAAGTTCTTTACCGCGGCCGAGTACGCGACGCTCGTCGCCCTGTCGGACCTGATCATTCCGAAGGACGCGCGCTCCGGGAGCGCGTCGGAGGCCGGCGCGCCCGAGTTCATCGACCTCATCGTCGCCGAGCAGCCGGATCGGCAGACCGCAATGCGCGGCGGTCTGGCGTGGCTCGACACCGAGTGCCGCCGGCGGTTCGACAGGGCCTTTCTTGCGTGCGCCGACGGCGAGCGGCGGCAGGTCCTCGACGACATCGCGTGGCCGCGCCGCGCGCGACCCGACATGGCACACGGCGTCCGCTTCTTCTCGACACTGCGCGATCTGGTCGCGGCCGGATTTTTCTCGAGCAAGATCGGCGTCGCCGACCTCGGCTATCTCGGCAACCGGCCGACGGTGTGGAACGGCGCGCCGCCCGAGATTCTTGCCAGGCTGGGGATCAAATGATCCTGGTTAATGAGGCAATGAGGCAATGAGGCAATGAGGCAATGGGGCAATGGGGCAACACCATCGCTGGTAAGACACGCGCTCGCATTGCCTCATTGCCCCTTTGCCCCATTGCCTCATTAACGATGAGCTGTTCATGCAAATTGCTCCCCGCATCAACGCCGAACGCCTGATGCTGCTGGCGTGGCCGCGCGCCATCCTGCTGCAGATTGCGCATCCGCTCATCGCCGCGGGCGTCGCCGAGCACAGCTCGTTTCGCGACGGTCCGCTTGCCGCGGCAAAGCGCCTGCGTCACGTCGTGCGCGCCATGCTGGCGCTGACCTTCGGCGGCCCCGACGCGCATGCGGCCACGATCGGCCGCATCCGCGCATTACATCGGCAGGTGCACGGACAACTGAAAGTCGCTGCGGGTCCGTTTCCTGCCGGCACGCGCTACTCGGCCGAAGATCCCGCGCTTGTCCTGTGGGTGCACGCCACCCTGCTCGAATCAGTCGTGATGGCCTACGAAGCGTTGATTGGCCCGCTCGGTGAGGCGGGGCGTGACGCGTACTGCGCCGAGTCGGCGTGGGTGCCGATCGCGTTGGGCGCACGCGCCGAGGACATCCCCCGCTCGTGGGCCGTACTCTCGACATTGATGACAGAGATCTACCAATCCGGCGCGATCGCGGTCACGCCCGACGCGCGCGCGCTTGCGTCGGCTGTCCTGTCGCCGCCGCTCGCGGCGCTTTCCGGTCCGCTTGCCGCGATCAACCGCCTGGTGACACGCGGACTGTTGCCGGCGCCGGTGCGCGCAGAGTACGGATACACGTGGACCGAGAGCGATGCGCGGCGCCTGGACCGCGTGATGCGGTTGCTGAGGCGGACACGACGGTGGCTGCCGCGCGCCGTCGCGACGTGGCCCGAATCGCGGGCGCGTGCGGCCGCCACGCGGCCGGCTAGTCCAGCGGCTTGATCCGGATGTTCTTGTAACTACACCGTGCTGCCCGGATCGTGCGCCTGCCGCGCGATCGTCCCTGCAGCGTTACAATGCGCCGCATGATCCGGACCCTTTTCGCCTTCGTCACTCTGATCACGTTCGCGGTCGCGGGGCCGGGATTCGTGCGTGCCCCGACGCAGGTGAACGAGCGCGTCCCGATCGTCGACGCGACCATCGCAGATCTTCAGGCGGCCATGAAAGGGAAGCGGGTCACCTCGGTGCAGCTCGTGATGCAGAGCCTGCATCGAATCGCGATGTACGAAGATCGGTTGAACGCGGTGATCACGGTGGACCCGATGGCGCTGTCGGAAGCCGCCGCCAGAGACCAGGAGCGCGAGGCCGGCAAGGTGCGCGGGCCGCTCCACGGCATTCCGATCGCGCTCAAGGACAACATTCACACGACCAACATGCCAACGACCGGCGGCGCGCTGGCGTTCGACGGGCTGACCCCACCCTACGAAGCGACCCTCACGAAGCAACTGCGCGACGCCGGCGCTGTGATCATCGCCAAGACCGTCATGACTGAGCTCGCCAACTGGGTGGCGACCGGCATGCCCGGGAACTACAACGCGCTGAGCGGCTACGGAATGAATCCGTACGATCCGCGCCGCGATCCGCGCGAGGCGACCGCGGACGGCCGACCCGTGCTCGGGACCGGCGGATCGAGCTCCGGCATCGGCACGGCCGCGAGCTTCTGGCTGGCCAACGTCGGCACCGAGACCTCCGGCTCGATCCTCAGTCCTGCCAACGCGAACATGCTGGTCGGCATCAAGCCGACGGTCGGACGCGTCAGCCGGTACGGCGTGATTCCGATCACGGCCGACCAGGACACGCCCGGACCGATGGCGCGGACCGTGTCGGATGCGGCCATCCTCCTTGGCGCCCTGGAAGGCGCCGCGCCCGATCCGAACGATCCCGCGACGCGCACCTGCACACTGCCGGCCAATCGCGACTACACGCCGTATCTGCGCGCCGGCGGGTTGAAGGGCGCGCGCATCGGCATCCCGCGCGCGTTCTACTACGACCGCATCACGGCGCCCGGCACGACGGAGCCGCGCGGCGGGTTGAACCCGGATCAAGCGAAGGTGATGGCCGACGCGATCGCCGTCCTGAAACAGCAGGGCGCCGTCATCGTGGACCCGGCCGACATCCCCAGCGTCGTGGCAACCGACGCGGCGAAGAACTTCCTGTTGTGGCCCGTCTGTTCCGGACTCGACAACGCGAAGGGCAAGGACGCCGAGTGCTCGGTCGTCTTCAAATACGGGATGAAGCGCGACTTCAACACGTGGCTGACGTCGCTCGGACCGGCGGCGCCGGTCAAGACGCTCACGGATCTCCGGCTCTGGAACGTCGCGCACCAGCGCGGCGGCGCGATCAAGTACGGCCAGGCGCTCCTCGACATTTCCGACGAGATGGACGTCCGCGCCGACCGCGTGCGCTACGAGACCGATCGCGCGAAGGATCTGCGGCTGAGCGCGACCGATGGCATCGACGCCGTGATGAAACAGCACAAGCTGGACGCGCTGCTGTTTCCCGGATCGAGTGGCGCCGCGATCGCCGCCAAGCCGGGCTATCCCACCGTCATTGTCCCGTTCGGCACGGTGCCCAATGCGCCGATGCCCGCGCTGCCGGCCGGGTTCGACGCGAAGCCGTCGCCGTACGGCGTGAGTTTCACCGGGATGGCGTGCTCGGAACCGAAGCTGATCGAGTTGGCCTACGCCTTCGAGCAGGCGACGAAGCGGCGGAAGCCGCCGTTCTGATCAAAAAGCTTCACCATGAAGAGGTAAAGCGGTGAAGACTTTTTGGATAGATCGCTGGTCTTTCCTGGGCTGAACCAAGAGCGCCCGCCCGATGGTCAAGGGCGATGAAGAAAGAGCGGCGCCCAGAGCGGCTCACCACCCTTAACCGCCGGACTCGAGGTTTCGTCGCCAGTCCGGAAAGACAAGCGATCTGTCCAAGAGGCTCTTCATTTCTTTACATCTTCATGGTGAGGCTTTTCAGACTCATGGTGCAGCTTGTCGGGCAGGAGCGGCAGCGGCGACTCGGATGACGGCGCGAGCAGCCCGGCCTGTGTGTAGACGCGGAGCTTGTCGCGCGTGTCGGTGATGTCGAGGTTGCGCATCGTCAACTGCCCGATGCGATCCTGCGGTGAGAAGACGGACGCGCCCTTTTCCATCGTCAGGCGCTCCGGTTTGTAGGTGAGGTTCGGGCTCGACGTGTCGAGGATGGAGTAGTCGTTGCCGCGCCGGAGCTCGACGGTCACCTCGCCGGTGATCGCGCGGGCGACCCAGCGCTGCGCGCTTTCACGCAGCATCAGCGCCTGCGAGTCGAACCACCGGCCTTGATAGAGGAGCCGCCCGAGGCGGCGGCCCTGATCCCGGTATTGCTCGATCGTGTCCTCGTTGTGGATGCCGGTCACGAGCCGCTCGTAGCCGATGAAGAGCAGCGCCATGCCGGGCGCTTCGTAGATCCCGCGGCTCTTGGCTTCGATGATGCGATTCTCGATTTGATCGCTCATCCCGAGGCCGTGACGGCCGCCGATCACGTTGGCGTCCAGGAGGAGCTGCAGCGGATCGCCGTACGTCATCCCGCCGATCGCCACCGGATAGCCCTCTTCGAACCGCACCGTCACGGTTTCCGGCTTGACCCGGACCTCGTCGCGCCAGGACGCGACGCCCATGATCGGTTCGACGATCGTGATCCCCTTGTTCAGATGCTCGAGGTCTTTCGCTTCGTGCGTCGCGCCGAGCAGGTTCGAGTCGGTCGAGTACGCCTTCTCGACGCTCATCCGGTAGGCGAGGCCGGCGCGGTTCATGTACTCCGACATTTCCTTGCGGCCGCCGAGCTCGCTAATGAACGCCTGGTCGAGCCACGGCTTGTAGATGCGGAGGTTCGGGTTGGCGAGCAGGCCGTAGCGGTAGAACCGCTCGATATCGTTGCCCTTGTACGTGCTGCCGTCGCCCCAGACATGGACGTCGTCGTCCTTCATCGCGCCGACGAGCAGCGTGCCCGTCACGGCACGGCCGAGCGGCGTCGTGTTGAAGTAGGGCACGCCCGCCGTCGAAATGTGAAACGCGCCCGACTGCAGCGCGGCGATCCCCTCGGCGACCAGCTGGTGGCGGCAGTCCACGAGCCGCGCCTTTTCGGCGCCGTACTGCACCGCCCGACGCGGGATGTCGTCGTAGTCGGATTCGTCAGGCTGTCCGAGGTTGGCCGTGTACGCGTAGGGAATGGCGCCGCGCTGGCGCATCCAGTGAATGGCGGCGCTGGTGTCGAGACCGCCGGAAAACGCGATGCCGACTCGTTCGCCGGCCGGAAGGCTCTGGAGGATCGTGGACATGGGGACAAGGACCTCGGAAGTATCAGCTACCCAATTTGGTAGTTAATACCTCCGAGGTCATTCGAATCGTGTCAGCTTGACGTCGATGCGCCGAAACCGGCGCCCCGCCGGGCGCCACTGGACGAGGATCGGCGCCTGGAACGTGCCCTCGACGACGCTGCTGCGTCCGGGGGTGGCGGCGTCGGAGACGAGCAGATCGATGGAGCGCTTCATTCGCAGGAACCGCGACGCCGGCACTTCGAGCGCGCGGGCCAGGATCCGTTCGATCCGCGACGCGCTCAGGCCGACCGCATCCACGAGCTGGTTGAGCGCGCGCACGAGATCGTATTTTGCGTATTCAATCGCCTTGATCGGGACGGCGCGCGGGTCGTTCCAGGCGTGGCGCGCCTTCTCGGCGGCAAATCGCAGCGGATTGCGCAGGACTTCGGCGAGGTCGTGCCGCATGAGCAGCGTTTCGTACTCATTGACCGTCAGGCATGCGTAGTGTTCGTCGGAGGCAAGCTCGAGGCGGACGCGGCCTTTGGCCACGCCGTGCCCATCGATAAAGCGGGACAGTTGGTCGTACAGCCCGAGCTTCCGCTCCTTCAGGTTCACCGCTTCGATCGGGTGGGCCGACACCGGCACGTCGAGCGTCGTCCGCGCCACCTCGACCTCATGGTTGTAGCCGACCAGCGTCGTCACACGGCGTCGTGGCGTGTCGCCGTTGATGCCGTCGAAGTCCACGAGATAGACCGGCCCGGCCCGCCGCGCGCTGTAGGACACGCAGGCGTGCAGCCCCGCGCCCATGTACGCCAGGTGCGAGTCGCCGTTGGTCGGTTCGACCTTGCGTTGCGCGGGTTCGAGATCGTCGCGCAGGTGCAGGTGATCGTGGAGGTAGCCGGCGCCTTCCGGAAATACGGTCCGGAAGAGGTCGAGATACGGCGCCAGGCTCTCCGGGCGAGCGGCCAGACGTGCGGCCAGGCTCTGCGGCAGGTACCCGGCCGTTGTGTGGGGCGAATAGTAGAGGCAGCGCGCGTAGGGGCCGAACGCGTCCCCGTGCACACTTGCCGCCAGGTTCCGGACATCGGTCACGTCGACGCGCGCGCGAGGCCGGATTTCGAGCGCTAGTTCCAGCGGTGCCACAGTCCCGTCAATCACTCCAGCTCGCCAGCGTAACATTTCTTGGCCGATCCCGCCAACTTACAGTCCCGGAAGGAGTTGCTCAACAGTCCGGGCAGCAGACGAACGGCACGGCCACGAGCGGCGACGTGCGCAGAATCCGGTAGTGTCCGAGGTGGTCGCTGAGCGGCCGCGGGCCCGCGACGTCCACCGACCGCGAAGCGACGACCCGCGACGCGAGGCTGGCGCGCACCTCGTGCTCGGGCAGGACCGTGGTGTCGCCGACGCGTCCGCGGATGATCGACCGGACCTCGTCATCGTCGAAGCGGCTGACGTGCTCGTAGATGCTCGTGATGTGCGGCAGGATCTCGACGCAGAGCACGCTCAACGACGCGTCCGTGGGCAGGCCGTACTGGGCGAGCATCTGGGACACTTCCGAGTTGCTCCAGACGGCCGTGCCGTATTTCGTCGCGTCCTTGTTCACCGACGCCGGATCCGCCAGCTTGTACAACTGTCGGGCTTTCGCGTAGCTGACGTCGTCGCGGAAGTTTCTGATGGTCGCTTTCTTGAGAGTCGTGATCTGGGCGTCGGTGTAGCGGAGCGACCAGTTCACGTCCTTCTCGTGCTCGACGCGCAGAGCGGGGTCGAGCGGCCGGTCGTCGAGCAGGATGTTGCGGAAGTCCCGGTGATCGGCCTGGACGACCTGCGCGTAGAGCAGGCACCAGATCTCGGTGCGCGGCGGTGTCGCCGTGACGTTGCGTCCGTTGTGGACGGCGACCGCGTACGGCGCGGTCACATAGAGCTTGTCCTCGTCGCGGTCGGCCGTGCACGTGAGCGTCGGCGCCGGGTGCTGCAATCCGGTGACACGGATCGGCCGGCCGTAGCGGCCGCGCGCGGTCGTCCACACGTAGTCACCCGCCTGATGGTGCGCCGTCGTGTCCGTGTACTTGTAGTGGCCGACGCAGATCTCGTACGTGAAGAAGCCAAACATCTCGGGCGACTCGTGATGGAGCGCATCGGGCAGCGGCACGAGGAAGAAGCGATCGCGGTCGGTGGATGGCTCCATCGGCAGCATGGCGTCGAGCCCGGCGTTGTCGTTCGACTGATCCGGCATCACCGTGCGGATCGGCTCGGCGCTGATGGCGAGCGGCGGCTCTTCAGGCGCCACGAGCAGTTCCGGGTGGTTGTGGCTGATCAGCTGATCGGGCGCGTACGCCAGGATCCGCGCGAAGTAGGTGTCCTTCGAGTCGAGGATCGGCTCTGCGAACTCGAGCCACAGGACACGGCGCCGCGGCTCGGTCTCCGAGTAGCTCTCGTTCCGTTTGTACGGCGACAACGCCAGGCCGGCCGACACGATCCGGGGCACCTGCGCCGGCGGCGTCGTGATCGGAAGGAGCATCGGCAGGGACAGGTCCCCGTCGTTCTCGGCCCCGTGGCCCGGCTTGAACTGCGCACGGACCGTGTACTCCAGCGAAATCAGATCGGGGAAGCGCGCTTCCTGTTCGTGCGGCGCCGGCCTCTTCAGCACGGCCTTGGTCTCCACCGCGTCGATGAAGACGACGCGCGTGTGATTACGCTGCGGCTTCTGCAGCGCGGTGAACGGCACCGTCCGCTTGATCTCGATGTCGCCGACTTCGCCCGTCTCCGACTCGGTTGCGGCGTCGTCTTCCCGGAACCGTTTCGTCCGTTCGATGACGAGGCTGCGATCCTGCAGACCGTCCCATGTCCAGTCGCGATCGATCGTCAGGGTGATGGCGCACAACCAGTGGTTCGTGAGGTCGCCCTTGCTCGCGAAGGTCAGCGACGAGTTGTCGGGCGACAGCGTGTGCCGGATCCTGTGAGAGCACCCGAACTGGACACGCTCGCCCGGGCGTCCCGTCAGCGTCAGCCCGTTCTGCGCCAGCCCGATCTCCTGCGCCAGCCGCTGGACGATCTCCGGCGGCCGCTCGACGTCCTTGCCGAGGAGCAGCGACGCGGGATTGCCGTCGTAGAGCCGCGGCGGATCGGGCTGGAGATAGATGCCGCGAATCATTTCCGGCCGTGTTGTTTCGGCGAACAGCCCGGCTTCGTCCTCGGACGGACGGTAGACCTGGAACTGCACCGTGCGGCCAAACCGGGTATTGAATTCGTGGTCGTCTTTCTCGAGCCCGTAGTAGCCGGCGCGTTCCTCGCACACGGCCCGCAGCGTCAGGCGCACGACCCGTGCCCGCGGCAGGATCAGCGCGTCCAGGGCGTCCAGTTCCGCCTGCGTCGCGCCCAGGTCGCCAAGATCGGCCGCGTCGCCGAAATTGAGCACGTGCGCGTCGCGAAACTCGAGCGGGATCGTGAGCACGTCGGCAAACACCGGCGAGGCCGCCGGGAACGCGCGTGTGGTCGTGTAGAACTTGACGTACGACTCGCGGCCCGAGACGCTCATGAGGTTGTCCATCTTGAGCGTCTGGAGCTCGACCGTGATCTCGACGCGCGCGACGTCCGGATCGGGGATGCCGAACGCTTCCTTGCCGGTCATGGCGACCGACGCGTTCACGAGCTCGGTGATCGGATCGGCATACCCGCCGGTGTAGACGACGGCGGGATAGCCGAGCAGCGGCCGCGTCAGCTTCAGTTCGTCTCCGGCGAACAACAGGTCGTCGTTGTTGACCGAGAGCCCCGCGATTCTGAGCGCCGCCGGCGCGACGTACCGCTTGAAATGGCACGTCCCGACCTGCGGCCGTAACAGGTGCGCCGGGTCCTTGCCGGGCGCGGGTCCGCCGCCGCTCAGATCGCCGAGCCGGATCCGGAACTCGTAGACCTTGCCGTACTCGAGCGGCGCGGCGATGGGCGCCGGCTCATAGCGCTTGGCGAGATCGTTGGCCGGCGGATTCGTGACGTGAATCTCGGGTCGCGCTTTGACCTTGTCGTGCCGGTAGATCCGCGCCGCGTCGGTGTCGGGCAGCACCATCGAGCGGCCGTTCCACGCCGCGAAGTACATCGGCAGCCAGTACGGCTTCGCCGCGTCGCCGTCGAGGCGCGCCGGGTAGACCTGATACGGCAGTTCCCGATCGAGAAAATCCCCGAGGACGATCTCGTCCTCGGTCACGGGGTCGCTCACGCTCAGCGGTTCGACGCTGCTCACGAGGTTGAGCGAGTCCCACGGCAGGTCGGGCGTGTGCTTTCTGCGGACGTCGATCCGGTATCCCGACACCCCAATCGGCGCGTCGATGCGCTGATTGGGACCGACGCTCTCGTCGGCCGTGAGCTGCCGGATGTACCAGATCAGGATCTGCTCGTCGTCCCACCCGAGCCGGACGCCGGCGTCCTTGGTGGGATGGGCGCCGTCGCTTTCCTCGAGCAGCAGGTTCGCGCTGACCGGCTGCACCGCGTGCACGACCTTCGCGAAGCCCTCGTCGTACTCGGCCGCCTCGACGAAAAGGTCGTCGTAGTTGCCCGGCGCCGCCACCGCGCGGACCGGAAACTGGATCGCCGCAAAGACCTCACGCGGCGTGCCCGGTGCGAGCGGCGGGATCCGCGCGGCATAGCGGCGGACGAAGACCGCGTCGTTGTCGAGCTCGGTGCGGTAGTCGCTGTCGTCGGCCAGATCGAGGTAGAGCCAGCCACCCTTGGGAAAGTGCGTGGCGTCCACCGTGAGCTCGGTCTCGTAGATCATCCCGAGCGCCTGCGCCAGCAACGGCTGCCGCATGGCGTGGGCGAACACCTCGCCCCAGGTGATCGCTTCGGGAGACGGCACGAAACCGGCCACCGGCTTCGCATCCCGCAGCGCGCAGTGATACGCGTCGTCGATCACGGCGTTCGGCGTGCGCGGCGCGACGAAGTTGAAGGCGTGCCGGTAGCTCTGCGGCAGGTACTTCATGACCGAGGCCTGGAGCGCCACCGGATCCGGCGCGCGCTCGAGCGGGTGATCGAGGTTGGCGTCGGAGTTGACGACGGTCTTGTTGCCGATCGTGAAACGGTTCGCGAGCAGCTCGAAGATCGCGCGCGGGCTGGGCGGAACGGCGATCGGCAGCGCGATCGGCGCGAGCGCCGCGGCGGGCGACGGCAGCCCCGACAGACCGGGAATCACGCGCGCGACGAACGACAGCGCGGCGTCGGCGAACGGCCGGACGTTCGGGACGGCGTCGGTCGCCGCGGTCAACGGGTTCTGGTTGCGCGGCAGGAAGACGGCGTTGACTCGAAGCACCTGGCCGTCGAAGCCCTGCGGAAAGGTGAGCAGCGTGAATCGTCGGGTCGGTTCCATGACGCTACGCGATCTGCCGTTGTTCGCTCCACGACTTGCTGAAGCTGATGTTGATGACGAGGAAGATGCTGATGTCGAGCCCGAACGTCACCTGCGCTTCCATGTCCGTGTGCGAGTCGCTTTCGTTGGGCGCCGGCAGCGTCGTCCGCGACACGCTGCCCTTCGCCTCGATGGTGATCGTCACGCTGACCAGGCCGCCGAGCAGCTCCGCGTGCCCCTGAAAGAGCAGGAACGCCGAGACCTTGACCGTCCCGGCATCGGCGTAGATCTCGACGCCGACGACGTACAGCAGGCTGACGTGGCCGACGACCGGGAGCCCGACGACGATCTGGGCGCCGAACCCGAACTTCACCATCAGCGACGGCCCGACCTTGGTGTCGGCGGCCAGGCGGACGTTGGCCTGGCCGACGGCGTAGATCGTCGCGGCGCTGAGCGACACGCACATGACCGACAGGCGCCCGTAGAACTCGAGAAACGCGCCGGCCGTCGGCAGCAGCTTCTTCGGATCGTTGAGCGCGGCCGTCATCAGCGCCGCATTGAAGTAGACGCCGATCTTCATCGACGCTTCGAGCTTCAGCGGCGTGTTCGGGTTGTTGTAGACCTCGTCGGGAACCGGGAACTTGAGCAGCGGGAATTCCTTGGACGCCTCGAACTTGTATTCCCAGCCCCCGGCCGAATTGCTCATCGCGACCTTGAGGCCCTTCTTGACCGCGTCGGCGTACTTCGCGCCCTGCAGATCGGCGAGGATCTGCAGGATCTCGATGACAGGTTTCAGCGCGTCGCTGAACTCGATCTGCGGCGAGGCGAAGTCCGGATCGCCCGCCGCGCCCGTGTAACTCGCCTCCGATCCCTTCTTCGCGTCGAAGTTGCCCTTGATGGTCATCAGCCGCTTCAGCGAGCCGAGATCGACGACCATCGCGAGGTTGTTCATCCGGCTCTTCCACGTGTCGGCCACGTTTGCGGCGAACGAGTTGAAGTCGTAGTCGAGGACGCCGATGCGCGCCTTCGGCGTCTTGTCCTGGTTCTCGGTCGTCGCCTTGTACTCGACGTAGACCCGCAGGTAGTCCTCGTTGATCAGATCCCACGCCGTCGTCGGCAAGTCGAACTGCTTCACCGCGTTGGCGAGCTTGTAGCCCTCTTGTTTCAACCGGGTGATCTCGTCTTCCGAGTTGATGTGCGCCAGCTTCAAGGCCGCCTTGCCGCCGTCCATCAGGCTGCTGGCGTTGAAGTTCTTGGTCAGCGGAATGGCGTCGCCGAACGTCGTCACGGCGTTGCCGACGTTCGGGAAGATCGCTTTCGATCCAATCAGCCGGTAGGCGTCCACGAAGAGCGGTGGCGTCTTGCTCAGCAGGAGTCCCGGCTTGGCCAGCGTGCCGGCGCTGTCGAACGCCGGTGTGAGGAACAGCGCCTTCTGCGTGTTCGTGCTCTGCAGGAAGCCGTAGTTGATCGTCTGGTTGCCGGCGGCGCGCAGCAGGTCCGCGGGGTTGGCCACGCGGAGCAGCGCGCTCCTCGGATACGTCATGTTCCCGGCGAGCTCGCCGACCCGGATCACCGGGACCGACGTCCCTTCCGGCAGCGGCGTCACTTCACCCGTCTGGTGCGCGTGCGCGACGAGGCTCCACGAGCCGTCCTTCGGCAGGATGACCGAACCCTTCGACGCGGCGACGAAGACCGGCTCGATCCCTGCGGCGTCCACGGAACTGTTGACGTCCACGCGGTTGATCCGCAGGTGCTGGCCGCTGAAGCCGATGTCCATGATCGCGTCGAGCGGCCCGCCGACCGACCCGAGCTGCCGGTCGAGCAGGCCCTTGAGCGCCGCGGGCGTGATCGGAATGCCCCGCGGCGAGAGCTGCACGAACCCGAGGATCTTCCTGGCGGGCACGCGCCCGCCGGCGTGGCCCTGCACGACGTTGTCGAGCTCGACGTCGGCGTCGAAGTACACCGGCTGGAGGTCGAACGCGACCGACGGCGGGCCGAAGTTGTCGAACGTCTTCGGCTTGTTGCCCGAGCCGATCTCGTAGAACGCCGTGACGTCCATCGTCCCGGTATAGGGCAGGACGTCGGCCGTCGCCGGCCGGATGTTGCGGATGTTGAAGAGGCCCTTCACGACCCCCGGATGAATCTTGTACGGCACGGCCGTCGCCTCGGCGCCCGGCGGATCGGGCAGCGTGACGTACTTGAACCGGAAGTCGAAGCGGCCGTCGCTCTCGGCTTTCCAGCCGCTGTCCACGCGGTAGACGTAGCCGCTGCCGACGCGGAAGATCGTGACGGTACGCACGACCTTGATCCCCCACGGGTAGATCATGCTCTTGACCTGCACGACTTCGTGTCCGGTCCGGCCGACGAACACGTCGAACACGCTCTGGCTCACGTCGGCGAATTGCGCATCGCTTTTGAGCCAGCGGCTCGCCGTGCTCGCGCCGTAACCGCTGAGGTCGATGCGCGTCAGCGGCACGCCGTGGAACGTATCGGTGAAGAACCGCTGGTTGAAGATCTGCGTCACCTGCGCGCCGAGCGTGGCGGTGCCGGTGTCGTTCCCCAACCAGTCGCGGATGTTGTTGATCTGGGCGGTGAAGCCCCGGAACATGTCGCCTTCGGCGTCGCTGAATCCCGATCCCGCGCCAAGCGACAGCTGGATGCCGCCTTCCATGTCGTCGGCAAACGACGGCCGGTTGAACTCCAGCGTCGGTTCCTTCGCCTGGTCCGGCTCGTTCCGATTGAGCGTCGCGAGCGAGCGCATGCCGAACGGCAGCGTGAACTCGGCGGCGACGAGGTTGCCGGGCTCGTTGGCGTACGCGCTCACCAGGAAATCGCACACCGGAATCGGCGCCAGCGGCACCAGCCGGACGCTGTTGTTCAGCATCCGCGTCGGGCCGCCGTCGTCCGGAAAGTAGTTGTGCGCGAGCGGCGGATCGCCGAAATCGATGTACGTCAGATTGAGCAACGGCTCCCAGGAGATCTGCGGCGTGGTGAACGCCCGCACGTAGGTGCCGCGCGCCGACACGTCCATCCCCTGGGCCTGGATCGGAAACTCGTCGGCCGGCGCGACCGCCTGTGTGCGCAACAGGCCCATCCGGCGGTCGCCGAACGATCCGAAGCTGACGCCCATCTGGTTGGCGTGGCTGCTCACGTCGAGCAGCGCGAACGCGTCGCGATGCAGCACGCCGAAGCGACCGTCCCAGACGGCCTGCCAGTCGATACGCTGTGTCGCCAGCGCCTGACGGCCTGCGGCGGCCGCCGCGGCGCCAGTGGCCGGTCCCGTGGGTGCGACCGCCTCGGGCGGTGCTGTCGCCGCTGGCGTCGTGAGCAGACGGCTGAACGGCTGCTCGGCGAGCGCCGACCGGGCCCCGGTCTGGTCCTGCAACGGCGCGAAGTGGAAGGACACGTCCACGTCGGCCGTGTCGGGACTCTGGAACTCCCAGCGAATCTGCGACACGAGCCACAGCCAGATCGACGGTCCTGCCGAGACGGCCAGCCCGGCGAAGGCGTCCGATCGCCTGAACTGGGAGCGCAGCACGTTCAGGTTGGCGGCGTACGGATCGGGGAGGGTCGGCAGATACGCGTACATGCCGAACGTCAGGAACGCGATCCCGCGCTCCACGCGGATCAGATCATCGGTGAGCTGTCCGAAGAGGAGGCAGCCGTTCACCGGCGTGACCTTGAACAACGCGTTGTGCAGCGCAATCGCGGCCGGTTTCGGCGCCGTCGCCACGGGCTTCTTCGGGTCGTAGTTGTCGAACAGGATGTTGTCGTCGAAGAGGTAGATGAGCTTCAGCGCCTTGCCCATCGCCAGCACGAGCGTCGATCCCTTCGAGTGAATCGCGAAGGGCTGGCCGGTGACGTTGACCGGCCGATCGAGGCGAGGATTCGCGTTGACGAACGCCAGCAGCGCTTCGTTGCCGGCGGCCTCGGTCGAATACGCGAACGGGAACGCCGCCGTGTATTGCACGCCCACTGATGTGCCGTGCGGGTTGACCGCATCGGTCCATAGCGCGTACTCCTGCGTGCAGAACGCGTTTCCGGCCTGGAGGTCGATCACGGCGAACCGGCCGGGATCGTGGACGATGAACGGGGCGTGGAACTGGATGTCGCCGCCGTCGAGCCCGGGCCAGTGCACGCTGAGGCCGGGGCCAGTCTGGACGGCGAGCCCGCCGATGCCGGCAGCGGGCGACGGCTTCGTGACGTCGATCGCGGCGATCGGGAGCGCCCAGGCGCTTTGCAGCACGGACGCGTGCCCCGCATACGTCGTGAACGGTGAGGCACACTGCAGCACTTCGAACGACGGCTGTGAGCAGGTGAGCGGCACCAGAATGCGCGCGACGCGCGGATCGTAGACTGCCGACGATCCCGGGTGCCACTCGAAGTCCGCGCTCTGTCCGTACGTCCGCCACGCCGTCCGGCCCGTGACGGCGTCGATCGCGTGCGACGCCGTCGAAAAGTGGAACGTCAGGCGCTTCGGCAGGTGGAGCTCGCCGTCGCGGGCGTCTTCGCCGTACGGGCTCGCCGGATCGGCGTCGGTCACGCCCGGCTGCTCGAGCACGAGCGTGACGGTCACCGTCACCTGCGCCGGGACCGTGAGCTGTCCGTTCACGAGCGTGGGCGGCGCGCCGAGCACGACCTCGCCGGACGAGATCCTGAACCCGGTGTACGTGCCGGCCGGCGCGTTGCTCGCGAGCAGCGTCGACTTCACCCAGACGCTGTCGGGCGACAACTGGTAGCGCGGCAGCGGGTCGACGGCCAGTGGCAGGTGCGGCAGCGTGACGTGCTTGCGCTGCGGCACGTCGAAGAGCAGCGCCGGCTCGGCCTGGCCGGCGAGGTACAGCGCCACGAGCCGCGTAATCTTGAAGAAATCGAACCAGAGGTGCCGGCCGTCCCGCGCGCGAAACGGGCCGAGCGTGTGGTCCACCGCGGCGCCCGCGGCCCAGCCGGGAACCGAGCCGGCGAGGTGCGCGGACCTGAGGCCGACGTCGCGGACGAACACGCGCAGGTCGGGCGCGGCCGTCTGCTGCGCGACGTGCGAGGCCAGCAGGTCGAGCCGATCGCGGTGCGCCTCAGCGACGCGATCGTCGAAGAAGAGATCCGAACGTTCGACGAAAAAGCTGCGGCTGCGCGCCGCCGCGAGATCCTCGTCCGCGACGGCCCCGGCGAGCGCTTCCTGCAGCGCCCGGACGGCGTCGTCGTCATCCGATGCGGAAACGTCGAGGTGCCCGGACAGACGCACCAGCCGCCCGAATACCTCCTGGTGCTGACGCGATCGTGAGAGCTCCGGCATGACTCACTCGGCCGCCGGACCGTTCACCGTCTTCCAGGGCTTGAAGGCGTTCTGCACGCCCTCGAGCGGCCGCGCGAGTTGCGGATAGTGACGCTTGAGCACGGTCAGCATCGAGTTCTTCTTGATGTAGTCGAGGCCGAACGGCGTGTAGATTTCGGGCCGGAAGTCGTCGGTGAAGAAGCGGTCGCTCTTCAGCCGCCGCGACGCCATCAGGATGAAAATGCGGAACGCCGTGTCGCTGAAACCGAAGCCCGCGGGCAGCGGCTCGGCATAGAGCCCGGTCATCAGATCGACCTGCTCGATGTCGTTGTTGTAGACCTTCTTCAGTTGCTGGCGCCACGCGGCGTTGTCGGTGATCTCGTCGAACGACGCGACCGGATCCTTGTGCATCAGCCGCCGGAACTGGTTGTAGCGCGGCACGCCGCGCTCTCGGTCCCGCAGGATGTCCACGGCCGCCAGATCGAGATGCTCGCCGTTGTCGCGGGTCAGGTTCTGCAGGAACCTGGGGTAGTTGTGCAGGCGAACCGCGCCCGGATGGACGACGCCGAACGAGTAGAACAGGTCCGGCATCGTCAGCCGCTCGGCGACCTCTGGGGTCCGTATGCCGGCCACCTCGGGCAGCGTGCGCGTCTCGATCGTCCTGCCCGTCGCCACCGACCGGAACGTGTAGTCGTCGGGCATCAGCGGGTGCATGCGGTACACCGCGACGAATTCCTCGGTCAGCGAATACGGCGCGGTGTGATGGTCCGCCTTCGAGCCGACGATGCCGCCGATGAGCTCGTCGTCGTTGAGGAAGGTCAGGAAATCCTGCAGATCCGGACCTGAGATCCCGTTCCAGTTGACGTTCATCGCCATCTCGATCACCGGATGCGGCAGGATGGCCGGCGTCCACTCGACGGTGTGGATCTTCGCCATGAGCGCGGAGGTGATCAGCCGCGCTTTCGTAAAGAGCTGGTCGTCGGTCCAGTCACCGTGCTCGTGCGCGAGCAGATCGCACACGTGGTTGTGCTCGAGCGTGAACAACGTGTGGAGCATGGCGAGGCCGATCCACCAGTTGTCGGAGAAGCCGGCGAAGTGCACGCCCGTGTCGGGATCGACGGGCAGGAGCCCGGTCGGCTCGATGCGAAGCCGGCCGCCGACCTTGGCGCGGAGCTTGCCCGCCATGACCGCGTCGGAGCCGTAGATCATCGACGCGTCCCACCAGTGGCTGTTGAGGTTGGCGTAGGCCGGCGGCCGTGTGGACCCGGCGGGCGCCGGATCGGGGACCGACTTCGGCACCTTGATGCTGCCGACGCGGAAATTGTCGTTGGGCGCCAGCGGAATGTCGTGCGATTCAGTCGCCGACCGTTTGTGCACGAACCAGTCGTGGACCATGAACTGAATCCAGGACGCGGCGAGCAGGTTGAGAATCGTCGCCGGCTGGAACGCGTCGCGTGTCATCAGCTCCAGGCTCACGACTCGCGGATTGGGGACGAGCAGCGTGGCGGCGTTCGGCTTGACGTGCTCGAGCGCGGCGTTGCGGCCGAAGCGGCATCCGACCGAGCCCATCTTCGGGTACGCGAGGTCGTCGTACGTGCCGTCGATCGTGCGGCCTTCCCGCAGGGCCGGATCGAGATTGGCCGGGATGTCCTTCTTCTCGAACGGCGGCTCCTCGGTGTCGTGCAGGTTCTGCGCGCGGAGCTCGTTGCGGATTTCGATGAGCCGGCCCATCGCGAACAGACGGGGCAGCTCGTACCATTCGCGCCGCCGAAGCAAGTCGGCCACTCTTCCAGTCAGATCGTCTGACATCGTCCGGTCCTTTCGTGTGTGACACCTGTGGGGCTTGCGCCGGGGACTGACCCGCGATCGGCGCAGACCGGGACTTCTGGGGAGGGCTGAGATTATGCGCCCGGCCTGATTCGCGAAACAAGCGATCTTTCGCACATGGCCGGCGCGACGCCGGCGGCGCCGTGGCCCTCGCTTGGGTCACAATGAACGTTCGCCGTGAACCTCCGCGCCATTGCGTTCTTCGCGACGTCGCTCCTCGCGATCATGAATCCGATCAGCTCGGCCGTGTTGTTCGCGACCACGACCGGCCGGTTCAGCGCCTCGATTCACCGGCAGATGGCCAAACAGAGCTCCCTGGCGATCCTGATCATCCTGATCGTCTGCGCGTGGGCTGGTCAGTTTCTGCTGCAGATCCTCGGCATCACGGTGCCGATGCTCCAGGCCGCCGGCGGGCTGATCCTGCTGCTGAACGGCATCCGCATGGTCATCGTCGAGGAAGGCAAGCTCACGGAGGCCGAGCAGAGCTCGGTCGAGGACGTGCCGGAGTCGCATTGGAAAACGCTTGCCGTCGTACCGCTCGCGATCCCCGGCACCGTTGGCGCGGGGACGATCACGACGGTGATCGTCACGTCCACGACGTACTCGGCCTGGATCGATCTCGCGATCATTTCGGTGGTGTGTGCGGTGGCGGCGCTCGTGATGTGGTTGACGTTCCGGTCCGCTTCGCCGATTGCGCGCCGGCTCGGACCGATCGGACTCAACATCGCGACGAGGGTGATGGGGATTCTCGTGACGGCGACCGCGTTCGGACTGCTCAGCCGCGGGCTGGCCGGGCTACTGCCGGGGCTCGGCAAGTGACGGTGCACTTTGCCCGGTGCGCCGTGCCAGGTGCGGGTGCTCGGTGCGGTGGTGCTCAGTACGGGGTGCGGTGGTGCGGGGGCCCGGTGCGCGGCGGTGGACGGCGAGGTTCGTCGTTGGCCACGCGCGCTCGGCGATACTGCCGGCGGACGCTGCCTGCCTCGACCGGCCACCGTCGCGCGCCGGTGATCTGAATATCGGCCAGCGACGCGACGGGCGGATGTCGGGGTGGGATCGTGGGCGTTAAATCCGATGAATCGAGTGCCGGAGCGTGCAGAACTGTAAAGCGTGGTCGGTCGCGTTGACGCTCGTGCTGGGATCGGCCGCGTGCGCGCCGGCGCCGACCGGCTTCGACGTCGCGCGGGCGCGCGCGCATCTCGACATGCTCGCCGGCACGATCGGCCGGCGCCCGGTCGGCACGCCGGCCAACCGTCGCGCTCGCGAGTACATCGCCGGCCAACTGGCCGCGCTCGGCTTCGCCGTCCGGATCCAGGATGCCGTCGCGGTCAACGAGCGGTTCGGCGTGTCCACGCGTGTCGCCAACATCATCGCCGTTCGCGACGGCGCGCGGCCCGACGCGATCGCGCTCGTGTCCCACTACGACAGCGCGCCCGAAGCGAGCGGCGCGATCGACGACGGAATCGGCGTGGCGACATCGCTCGAGGCCGCACGCGTGCTGGCCGCGTCGCCGCTCAACCGAACGCTGATGGTCCTCGTCACCGATGCCGAGGAATTCGGGCTGATGGGCGCGCGCGCGCTCGTCAAAGATCCGGAGATCGCGGCGCGCATGAAGCTGTTCCTGAACTTCGACAACACCGGCGCGTCGGGTCCGTCGCTCCTGTACGAGGTCAATCAAGGCCTGGGTGGCCATCTCGCCGCGTGGGCCGGCTCCGCGCCGTCGCCGTCCGGCGCGTCGTTCGCGACGGAGATCTACAAGCGACTGCCCAACGACACGGACTTCAGCGTGCTCAAGCGAACGGGTGCGGCCGGGTTGAACTTCGCCGTCATCGGCGACGCCTACGCGTACCACACCGATCGTGACCTGCCGCAGCGCGTCGCGTCCGCGACGCTCCAGGCAAGCGGTGACAACACGGTCGCCATCGTGCGCGCGCTCGAGGCGCGCGACGTGTTGACCGGCGCGGCGCCGGCGACGTTCTTCGACGTGGCCGGCCGCCGCGGCGTCGCCTACGGACCGGGCCTCGCGCGCGCAGTGTTCTGGGCCGCTTGTCTCGCCGGCGGCATGGCGTGGCTCCTGCTCACCTTGCATCTGGCGCGCTCGCAGGGTGGGTGGGGGGCACTGTCCACGACGGTTTGGGCGGCGCTTGGCCTGGTCGTCGTTGCGCGGATCGGCGTGTGGGCCGCGGCGGTCATGAGGGCGACGCGGATGGAGTGGAATCCTTATTACGCGTCGCCGCACTGGTATTACGGGTGGATCGCGACGAGCGCCATCGCCGCCGCGTCGCTGGTCGCCACCGTGTCGGCGCGCGTGCCCCGGGCGCTGCGGCCGTGGCGCGGCGCCGCCGGCGTCTGGTGGGTGGCACTTCCGCTGTGGATCGCCGCGACGATCGCCGTGGAGCTGTTCGCGCCGACCGCCACGTACATCCTCGCGGTGCCGCTCCTCGTCGCCGCACCGGCCGCCGTCGTCGCGATCAGGTCGGTCATCGCCGCGCGCGCCGGAGCGGCGCTGGTGCTCGCCGTGGCGGCGGCGCTGTCGGCGAGCAAGGTCCTCCTCCTGATGTCTTTTGTGGTGCCGCTCTTCGGCTGGCTCCCGATCGCCGCGCCGATCTGGGTGCACCCGGCGCTCCTCGGAATCGCCTTCCTCCTGTATGGCCCGCCGCTTCTGGCGATGGTTTCGGGCGGCGAGGGAAGCCGGAGACGGTCGTGGGTGGGCGCGGCGGCGATCGCGTTGGCGCTCGCCGTGACCGGCACGGCCGTCTCGACGGTGCCCGCCTATTCGCCGGACCGGCCCGAACGGCGTGTCGCGCGCTACATCCAGGATGACGTGCGGCATCGCGCGTGGTTCGAGGTGGGCGGGCCTGAGCCTGCCCTCCGTCTCGCGTCGCCGGGCCCGCCCGGCGCGAGCTGGGAACCCGTGGCTGGACCGCGCGACACCAGCGTCGTCCTCGATCCGATCGCCCCGATAGAAACCGCCTTTGCCTTTCGTACGGCCACGGCGCCGCTCGCCGCCGCGCCGCCCGCCGCGGTGCGGTCGTCGTTCGGTCACGATGACGCGGGACGGCTGACGCTCGAGATCGAGATCACGGCCCACGAGTCGATCGGGGTCGAATTCGTCTTTCCCATGCGGCTGCCGCCTCTGCCCGAGGCCGTGCGAAACCGGACGCCTCGTGACGGCACGAGTTTCGGCGTGCTCACTGTTCTGGATCCGATCGTCCCGCGCGAGTCGTCAATCGCCGGCGTCCTTCTGAGCGATTGGCGCGCGACCTACATCGCGCCGCCGGTCGGGGAGCCGATGATCTTCCGCTTCGCGTTCGACGCCGGCGTGACCCAGGACGCCCTCGCCAGCACGGCCCTCATCGTCACGAGCCGTGGCCTGCCGGGCGGCACCGGGCCGCTGCAGTTGCCCTCGTGGCTGCCGCAGGAGCGCGCGACCTGGCGCGCCCGGTCGCAGTTCATCGTGCCGGTGAAATGAAACGACATCCGGAGTCGTTTTACGGTTTTCGTAAAACGACTCCCGATGTCGTTCAAAAGACGCCCACAGTCGTTGCGATGGCGCCGACTCCGGGTGTCTTATTAAGGTAGGATTCGTTCGGTTCCTGCCCGTCGGCGCTCCCCGCCGCGGATCAATGGAGGAGTTTGCGATGCAGCGCTTTTTCAGACCCGCACGGCGCCATGTGGTACCGGTTCTATGCAGCCTGGTCCTGGCCGCCGTCGTCGTGCACGGACAAACCGGCCGGACCGGCGGGCAGGCAGGGCGCGTGAGCGCACCGGCGGCCACCGCGACCGCCAGCGGTCCGCGCCGGATCGAGGTCCTGTTCCTTGGCCACAACGGCACGCAACACGACTCGGCGCGGTACGCGCCGATGCTCAAAGCGGCCCTGGCGCCCGACGGCTTCAACTTCTCCTACACGGCCGACCCGAAGGATTTGAACGCCGCCAATCTGGCCCGCTACGACGCGCTGATGATCTACGCCAACCACGAGAAGATCACGCCCGATCAGGAAAAAGCGCTGCTCGATTTCGTCGCCGGCGGCAAGGCGTTCCTTCCGATTCACTCCGCGGCGTTCTGTTTCCAGAACTCGCCGGCGTACATCGCGCTGGTCGGCGCCCAGATCGAGCCTCGCGCGACGGGGGACTTCACGGCCGAAATCAGCCAGCCGAAGCATCCCGTCATGGACGGGATGCAGCCGTTTCAGGTCCTGGACGAGATGTCCGTCCCGACCAAGATCAATCCGGACAAGACAGTCCTGATGGAACGGGTCGACGCGGCCGGCCGCCAGCCCTGGACCTGGGTGCGCACGCACGGCAAGGGGCGCGTGTTCTACACCGCGTACGGGCACGACGACAAGGTCTGGAACAACCCGAGCTTCCACAAGCTCATCAAGAATGCGCTGATGTGGGCGGTCGCGCCGGAGACCATCGCGCAGTTCAAGAAGCTGAACCTGCAGCCGCTCAGGTACACCGATGCCCCCGTGCCCGTGCCGAACTACGAGCGGCGCCCGGCGCAACCGCGGCTCCAGGAGCCGCTGGATCTCGAAGAGGCCGCCAAGCACATGCAGATTGCTGCGGGCTTCGAGCTGACGCTCTTCGCGTCCGAGCCGATGATTCAGGGCAATCCCGAGGCGATGGCGTGGGACGAGCGCGGCCGGCTGTGGATCGCCGAAACGAAAGACTACCCGAACAGCATGCAGGCGGCCGGGCAGGGCCACGACGAGATCAAGATCCTGGAGGACACGAACCGCGACGGCAAGGCCGACAAGGTCACTGTCTTCGCCGACAAGCTGAGCATCGTCAGCAGCCTCGTCTTCTCGCGCGGCGGCATCGTCGTCGCGCAGGGCGGGGAGTTCACGTTCCTCAAGGACACGAACGGCGACGACAAGGCCGACGTGCGCGAGACGCTCATCACCGGCTGGGGCACGAACGACACGCACGCGCTCGCCTCGAACCTGAAGTACGGGCCCGACAACTGGCTCTGGGGCACCGTCGGCTACTCGGGCTTCCGCGGCATGGTCGAGGGCAAGGAGTTGCGCATGTCGCAGGCCGTGTATCGCTTCTCGCCCGACGGCAAGAAGATCGAGCACATCGCCAACTTCACGAACAACACCTGGGGCCTCGGCTTCAACGAGACGTTCGACATCTTTGGATCGACGGCGAACAACGAGCACAGCGTGTACGTCGCGATTCCGCTGCGGTTCTACGACGGCGTCACCGGGCTGCGCCGCGACGGCAAGAAGAAGATCGACGGCCACTACTGGATGCAGGCCAACACGCAGAAGATCCGCCAGGTCGATTCGCAAGGCGGCTTCACCGCCGCGGCCGGGCATAACTTCTACACCGCGCGCGCCTTCCCCGAGGAGTACTGGAACCGCATCGCGTTCGTGAACGAGCCGACCGGCCACGTCCTGCACCGCGCGATCATCGAGCGCAAGGGCGCCGGCTTTGCCGAATCCGACGGCTGGAACCTCGCCGCCAGCGACGACGAGTGGATGGCGCCGGTGCACGCCGAGGTCGGGCCGGACGGGGCCGTCTGGTTCCTCGATTTCTACGATTTCATCATTCAGCACAACCCGACGCCGGGTGGACCGGTCGCCGGCGGCTACGCCTATCAGAACGGGCGCGGCAACGCCTACGACACCCCGCTTCGCGAACACTCGAAGGGCCGCATCTATCGCGTCGCCTGGAAAGGCGCCAAGCCGTACACGCCGATGGCGCTCCACGCCGACCGCCCGGCCGAGCTCGTGGCCGCGCTGAAGAACGACAACATGTTCTGGCGGACCACCGCGCAGCGCCTGCTCGTCGAGCGCGGCAAGACGGATGTGCTCCCGCAGCTGTACCTGCTCGTGGCCGATCGCACGGTGGACAAGATCGGTCTCAACCCGGCGGCCCAGCACGCGCTGTGGACGATGCACGGACTGGGCGCGCTCAACGGATCGAATGCCGAGGCGCTCGCGGTCGCGAAGCGCGCGCTCACGCACCCGGCGGCCGGTGTCCGCAAAGCGGCGCAGTCCGTGTTGCCGAAGACCGCCGCGACGCTCGCTGATCTCGTGGCGGCGAAAGCGCTCACCGACACGGATCTGAACGTGCGACTCAACGCGATCCTGACGGTTGCGGAATTGCCGGCGTCGGTCGAGGCCGGCCGCCTGATCTACGAGACGAGCAAGCAGAAGGACGTGCGCAGCGACGAGTGGCTGTCGGAGGCCGTCTATCTCGCGGGCGCGCATCACCAGGATGGCTTTCTGCAGGCGTACGCCTCGGACGTCGGGATCACCGAGTTCACGCGCCTGGCCGTCAAGGGCGCGCGCGGCGAGCTCGAGTCGTTCCAGAACTGGTCGGGTACGGGTTACGCCGATGCCGGCTGGAAAACGCTGACCGTGCCGGCGGCCTGGCCCGATACGCCGATCGGCACGCAGCTCGGTGCCGTGTGGTTCCGGCGCGAGATCATCGTGCCCGACACCGCGGCGGGCAAGGCCGCCACGATGCGGCTCGGTGTCGTCATCGAGTCCGACATCGCGTACGTCAACGGGTCGCGCGTCGGGACGACCACCAACCAGCGCAACGCGGTCCGCGAGTACGCCATTCCACCCGGCGTGCTCCTCCCGGGGAAGAATATCGTCGCGCTGCGCGTCAGCAATTCGCGCGGCCGTGGCGGCATCATGCCCGACACCCCGCAGCCGAACGCCAATGCGGCGGCGCCTGCCGATACCGGCATGACCATCCGGGGCGAGGGCTTCCGCATTCCGCTGGACGGGCAGTGGAAGTTCCAGGTCGAGGAGACCTGGGAGGGCGGCCGCCGACCCGAGATTTCGGCGAGCGTCCCGATCGCCCAGCAGTTCCTGATGAACAGCAGCCCGGTCGCCGATCTGCTGCGTCCGTCGGTCCTCGCGGCTGCGGCCGCGAGCGCCCCCGCGCGCGGCACGGGCGCCGGCGCCAACACCGGCCGCGCGGGTGGCGCTGGTGGCCGTGGCGGCCCGCCGCCGCCGATCACCGTGGCGATCTCCGTCGTCGCCGGCGAGAACCGCTATAGCCAGAACGTGATCGAAGCGCGTCCTGGCCAGCGGGTGACGATCGCGTTCAGCAACGGCGACGACATGCTGCACAACATCACGATCCTGAAGCCGAACAGCTACGACGCCGTCGTGAAGGACGTCCTCGCGATGCTGTCCGATCCGACGGCGCAGAATCGCGGCTACGTGCCCGATTCGCCGAACGTGCTGTTCTCGCTGAACCTCGTCCCGGCGAAACAGTCCGCGGTGCTCGAGTTCACCGCGCCGATGGAACCGGGCGAGTACCCGTTCATCTGCACGTTTCCGGGACACTGGGTCACGATGCGGGGCGTGCTGAAAGTCGCGCAATAGTTCAAGGCCATAACACGGAAGCCACGGAGGCACACGGAGAGCACGGGTGCATAGGGTTAACCCTTCTGAGCCCGTGCTCTCCGTCCGATCCGTGCTCTCCGCGTTGTGGATTTGATCCTCGTGTACTCTGGACGCATGACTCGATCCCGCCAGCAGTGGAGCGTCCGGGCCGGCGCGCTTGCGATCGCCGCCGTGCTCATCGCGCAAGGTCCCCCCATCACCGGCCAGCGCGCCGAATCCAAGCTGACCACGATGCTGGCGGATCTCGTCAGGGTCGTGCCGCAGGACACGTCCGCGGCCGGTGAAGCGGCGACGACGCGACCGCTGACCGCGTCGGCGCTGCCGGCGTCGGTGCAGGACGCGGCACAAGGCCGCCAGCTTCGGATCGACGAAGACGGCAGCGTGCAGGTCTACATCCTGCTCCAGGACGTGACGCCGGAACGTCTGCAGCAGTTGACGGGCGCCGGCGCGACGATCGAGATCGTCGATGGCCCCGGGCGCCGCGTCCAGGCGCGCGTGCCCGCGACGCGTCTGCAGCGCGTCGCGTCGCTGGCGTTCGTCGATTTCGTCCGCGCGCCGACGTACGCCCGCACTCACACCGGCGGCGTCGTCACCGAGGGCGACGCGATTCAAGCCGCGGACGTCGCGCGCGCGCAGTTCGGCGTCAACGGCGCCGGCGTGCGCGTCGGCGTCATCTCGGACGGCATCCGCGGGATCTTCGCGCCGAAGTGCGACGGGCCATGCGCGGCGGCCGCCGATGGTCCGATCGCCTCGCGCGATCTGCCGCAGGCGACCGGCTCGAGAGACGCGCGCGGGCTGTTGACGTCGGTCACCGGCGCGATCACGGCGAAGTCGTTCCGTCCGGACGGCGACCTGGAAGAGAAGCGGTCGCTGTTCAACACGTGCGGGTTCCCAGGCGCGGGCGCCGAAGGGACGGCGCTGATGGAGGTCGTGCACGATCTGGCGCCTGGCGCGCAACTGTCGTTTTCCAATGCCAGCACCAGCCTCGAGTTCAATCAGGCCGTGAACGCGCTGGCCGCGGCCAACGACGTCGTCGTCGACGATCTCGGATTCCTCGGCGAGCCGGCCAACGGCCAGAGCTCGGTTTCGAGCAACACCGCGGCGGCGCTCAACAATCCGCAGAATCGCATCCGCACCTACGTGACCTCGGTGGGCAACGGCGCCGACGATCACTATTTCGGCACGTATGTCGATTCGAGAATCGACGGCCGGAGCGTCAACGGCGTGCAGAATGCCGGCCACCTGCACCTGTACCAGCGCATCAACGACACATCGGACGTTCTCGGACTGGGCGACCAGCCGCACGACGTGATCGTGCTGCCGAAGAACGGCGAGGTCGTGGTCGTGCTGACCTGGGACGATCCGGCCGGGCGCTCGGGCAACAACTACGATCTCTATCTGGTCCGGGAGAGCAGCGGGCAGGTCGTCGCCCGCAGCACCGACACGCAGCGCGGCGCGCAGGACCCGCTCGAGTTCGTCGACTTCGTGAATCGCGAGGACGAGGGCCGTTTCCGGATCCTGATTCAGAACGTCAACGACGCCGCGGCGCCGCGGCAGCTGAACGTCTTCTCGTTCCAGCCGCAATGCGCGACCGCTGGACCGCGACTGCTCGCCGACGGCCGGCACGAGCGGCACAACTACAACACGCCGTCGCGCAGTCTCTCGGCACAGAGCGACGCCGGCGGCAGCCCGGTCAGTGTGATTTCGGTCGGCGCGATCTGCTCGGCGTCGTCGATCGCGTCAGGCGTATTTCTGGGCAGCCGCGCGCCGAGCGAGTCGTGCAACGATCGCACGCACCAGACCATTCAGTACTACAGCAGCCGCGGCCCGACGCTCGACGGCCGGCTCAAGCCGGACGTCTCGGCGATCGACGGCGTGTCGATCACGGGCTCGGGCCGCTTCGACACGCCGTTCTTCGGCACGTCGGCGGCCGCGCCGCACGTCGCCGGCATTGCGGCGCTGGCGTTGCAGGCCGCGCCGTGTCTCATCAGCGGATCGGCGGGCGCGCAGTCGGCCGTCAACGCCCGCACGACGCTGCGCGACCTCATCGTCGGGAGCGCGGATCCGGTCGGGACCGAAGTGCCCAACAACACCTTCGGTTCGGGACTGGCGAATGCGTTCAGATCGGTACAGCGGGCCACGGCGGTTTGCCGCTAGGACACGACATCTTTTCTCTGGCATACTGGAAGGGCTGGAAGCTAAGCCCACCGTCTAGTCTGCGTCAGCGTCGATCGAGCCCGCCTGACTCGTTCCTCCCTGCATGCCGGCCAAGCCAAGAGCGATGAGCGCTCAGGCTGGTTTCCTGTAACTGTCCGATTTGTCGGACGCAGGAGTCACTTCATGAATCGTAAATTGTTCGTCGGCAACCTTCCGTTCCAGACCAGCGAGGACGACCTACAGCAGTTGTTCGCGCAGGCTGGCCCCGTCGAATCCGTGCGGGTGATGCGCGACCAGGCCACGGGCCGGGCTCGCGGCTTCGCCTTCGTCGAGATGGCCACGCCCGATGCGGCGCGTACTGCCATCGATAAGTTCAACCAGACGGATTTCGGCGGCCGCGCGCTGGCGGTCAACGAAGCGCGTCCGCAGGCCCCGCGGCCGGGCGGCTTCGATCGTGGCGACGGTGGTGGTGGGGGCCGTGGCGGACGCGGCGGTCGCGGTGGCGGTCCGGGGCGCCGCTCCGAACCGCGCTGGTAAGACGCTTCCTCCCGCGGGAGGTTCCTCCCGCTGCTGACTGTGACACGCGCGCTGCCCACTCTGAGGTGGGCCGCGCGCGTGCTTTTTCCGCCGCCTTCTGGCCGCGCTCTTGCACTCCTCTCCTCACAGGGCATGCAGTCATGCCTGGGAGGACCGAGTCATGATCACTCTTCTGATCGTGTTGTTGATCCTGTTCGCTGTCGCCTCGTTGCCATCGTGGCCGCATAGCAGGAACTGGGGTTACTACCCGAGCAGCGGGCTCGGCCTGATTCTGATCGTGCTCGTGGTGCTCGCCTTGAGCGGCCGGCTCTGACCCGCGATGCACCGCTGCGGCGCGCGTCGCGCTGCGATCAAGTGAGAGGGATGAATCGTCATGGCCAATACAGCAGTGTTCGGTATCTATCCGACGACCGACGGCGTCGAATCGGCGGTGACTGAGCTCAAGGCGCAGGGCTTCCGCAGCACCGACATCTCGGTGCTCTGGCCGCAGAACCTCGGATCGAAGGATCTCGCGCACGAGCGCGCGACCAAGGCGCCCGAAGGCGCGGCGACCGGCGCCGGTTCCGGCGCCGTGATCGGCGGCACGCTCGGCTGGCTCGTCGGGATCGGCGCGCTCGCCGTGCCGGGGCTCGGCCCGCTCGTGGTCGCCGGTCCGATCGTCGCGGCGCTCGCGGGCGCGGGCGCCGGCGGCGCAGTCGGCGGGCTCACCGGCGCGCTCGTCGGCATGGGCATTCCGGAGTACGAAGCGAAGCGCTACGAGGGCCGCGTGCGCAAGGGCGGCATCCTGCTCTCGGTGCACGCGGACGATTCCGACTGGACCAAACGCGCGAAGCAGATTCTCGAACGGACGGGCGCGCAGGACATCTCTTCGGTCGGTGAGGCGAAGGGGGACTTCGCCAACACCGAACGGCCGATGCACCGCTAAGAGCGGCAGGAGGGGCCGGCTTCAGCCGGCCCGGTCAGGCCGGGCTGAAGCCCGCCCCTCTTTCTGCATTTACGTCTTGTCAATCTGCGCGCCGGCGCGGCCGTCCTCGATGACGAACGAGGCGCGGGTTTTCCGCGGCGCGCCGGGCCGCGTGACGTAGTCCACGATCTGGTAGTCGGCCCGCATGGTCTTCGGCGTGACCTCGCAGGAGACGTAGCCGCGCTGCGCGTTGTGGAACCGGACGAACGGATTCTCCTCGAGTACCGCCTTCCGGGCGGCCGGCAGGTCCACGCCGTCGCCGCCCGAGGTAATCGACGTGCCGACGAGCTCGGTCGCCACCGCCGGCGACCGCGGATCCTGAAAGTTCACCTTGAGGTCGTTCACCCAGTTCGCGTGGATGTCGCCGGTCAGCACGACGGGATTCGCCGGCCGCCGGGTGCCGAGGAAGTTCAGGACCCGCGTGCGATCCGCGTCGTAGCCGGACCATTGATCGGCCGACACCCGCATCCCGTCGCCGGGCTGGAGATCGACTTTCGCCATCATTACCTGCTGCGGCAGCACGTTCCACCGGCCCGTCGATCGATCCAGCCGGTCGAATAGCCAGGTTTCCTGCGCGGTGCCGAGCATCGTCGTATGCGGGTGCGCCACCCCTTCGCACATCGGGACGTTGCTGCGGTCGCCACACGGCTGATCGCTTCGGTACTGACGCGTATCGAGGATGAAGAACGACGCGAGCGTGCCGTAGTCGACGTCGCGATAAAGGCGCATCGACGGGCCGGCCGGGATCGAGGCCGGCCGCAGCGGCATGTGCTCGTAGTAGGCCTGATACGCGGCCGCGCGCCGCTGCAGGAACTCGCGGCGCGGGTCGTTGTGTTCGGACATGTCGCCCGCGTAGTTGTTGTCCACCTCGTGATCGTCCCAGGTCACGAGCCACGGGAACGCCGCGTGCGCGGCCTGCAGATCGGGATCGGTCCGGTACTGCGCATGGCGCGTGCGGTAGTCCTCGAGCGTGACGATTTCCGGGCCCGTGTGGAAGCGAACCTGCGTCTCGTCGCCGCGGTTTTCGTAGATGTAGTCGCCGAGAAAGAAGACGAGATCGAGATCCTCGGCGGCAAGATGACGAAGCGCCGTGAAGTAGCCGGTCTCGTAGTGCTGACAAGATGCGAAGGCGAACCGCAGTCGATCGGCCAGCGCCCCGGGCGGCGGCAGGGTCCGGGTCCGTCCGATCGGGCTCAGCGCGTCGCCGACCCGGAAGCGATACCAGTACCAGCGGTCGGGACGCAGCCCGTTGACCTCGACGTGGAGGGAGTGCGCGGACTCCGGCATCGCCCGCGCCACGCCGTGGCGCACCACGCGCTGCAGCCGGTCGTCGTCGGCGATCTCCCAGACGACGTCCACCGGCACGGGCGGCATGCCGCCGCCATTCAGCGGATCAGGCGCCAGCCGCGTCCACAACACCATGCCATCCGCCGCGGGATCGCCCGAGGCCACGCCGAGCTTGAACGGAAAGAATGCCAGCCTTCGCACCGACGGGCCGGCGAGCGCGCGCAGCCGTGCGCTCGAGAGGCCGCACACGGCCAGTCCGCCGGCGAGCAGAGAGCGCCGCGTCAGGACGGCCATGTCGCCCGCCTCCTCGCCTACGGCTTGATGCTGGCCGACTTGATCATGTCGCCGACCTCGAGCTTCTCGGCGACGGCCAGGCCCTTGGTGACCTTGCCGATCATCGTGTACTTGCCGTTCAGTTGCGGATTCGGCCGCGTGAGGATGAAGAACTGGCTGCCGGCCGCGAGCGCCGTCCGATCCTTGGGATAGGCAAGCCCGACCGTGCCCGTGTCGAACGGCCGCTTCGAGAGCTCGGCCACGCCGACCGGCGTCCCGTAGAGCCGGCCCCAGGCATCCTGCTTCGACATGTCGCGCGAGGACGGATCGCCCATCTGCGCCACGCCGGGCGTCGCCCAGTGCACGCGCTGGCCGCGATAGAAGCCTTTCTGCACGAGCTCGACGATATGCGCGACCGATTTGGGCGCATCGCCCGGGTAGGTTTCAATCTCGATGCTGCCCTTGACCGTGTCGAGCACGATGACCGGGCCGGCCGGGGCGGCCGGAGCCTTCGTCGCGCCACCGGCTTTCGCGCCGCCCTGCGCGGCGATGCCGACCCACGCACATGCGGTTACGGCTATCAGTACCAAAAGGATCCTGCTGAAGCGACGCATCAGGCACCTCCGGGAGCGGATCGTCTTCTGCGAAACCAATCAGGCTACGGCTGGGAAACGGCGCTAGTGTAACTCCAATTGATCGATGTCATGATCACGGGTCATGTTCGGCAGCATCGCCGTCATTGGCCGGGGCCGGGCCGGATCGGCCATCGCCGCCAGGCTCGAAGAACGGCGCCTGCTCGCGGCGGATCCCCGGCGCGCCGAGCTCGTCGTCCTCTGCGTGCCCGACGCCGCGATCGCGGAGGTCGCCCGATCGGTGCCGCGCGGGCCGTGGCTGGCGCACGTGAGCGGGGCGACGCCGCTCGCGGCCCTCGATCCGCATCCATTGCGCTTCAGCGTGCACCCGTTGCAGACGCTGACGCGCAGCCGCGGCGCGGAGCAGCTCGACGGCGCGTGGAGCGCCGTCACCGCGACCGACCCGGACGCGCTCGCGCGTGCGTATTGGCTGGCCGAAGAGCTTGGACTGCGTGCCTTCGAAATCGCGGACCACGCGCGCGTCCTGTATCACGCCGGCGCGGTCTTCGCGTCGAACTACCTGGTCACGCTGTATCGCGCGGCGGCGCGCGCGTTCGCCGTCGCCGGGGCCCCGGCCGAGGCGCTCGTGCCGCTGATGCGCCGGACCATCGACAATCACTTCGAGCTCACCGGACCGATTTCACGCGGCGACCTCCACGTGATCGAGGCGCACCTCGACGCCCTGCGACAGCACGCCCCTGACCTCGAGCCCCTTTACCGCGCGCTCGCCGAGGCGACCGCACGATGACGATCGTTCGTACCGCCGCTGAGCTCCGGGCGATGGTGGAGCGGCATGGCACGGCGCGCGTCGGCTTCGTGCCGACCATGGGCGCCCTCCACGCCGGCCACGTCGCATTGATCGAGGCGGCTCGCGCGGAGTGCCAGGTCCTCGTCACAAGCCTGTTCGTGAACCCGAAGCAGTTCAACGACCCGAACGACCTCGTGCGCTATCCGCGCCAGGAACCGGAGGACGCGCGGGCGGCAGCCGAGGCGGGCACCGACGTGTTGTTCGCGCCGCCCGTCGAGGAGATCTATCCGCCCGGCCACGCGACCGTCGTGCAGCTGGCCGGCGCCGCCGTCGGGTTCGAAGGGGCGTTCCGGCCCAATCATTTCGAGGGCGTGGCAACGGTCTGCCTGATTCTGTTCAACCTCGTCCGGCCGCAGCTCGTGTACTTCGGCCAGAAGGACGCCCAGCAGGTGGCCGTGATCCGCCAGCTCGTGCGCGACCTGGCGCTTCCGATCGAGATCCGCGTCCACCCCACGGTGCGCGACCCGGACGGGTTGGCGATGTCCTCGCGGAACGCGCGGCTCTCCCGCGAGGAACGCGCGCAGGCGCTGGCGATTCCCCGGGCGCTTCGGGCGGCGGTCGCCGCCTACCGCCTGGGCGAGGATCCGGTCGCCGCCGCCGGCCTGGAGCTTGCCGCACTGCGCACCGACTACGTCGATCTGGCCTCGTTTGGCGGCGGACCGACGCTCGTCGTGGCCGCGTACGCCGGGGCGACGCGTCTGATCGATAATGTTCCCCTCGACCAGCCGGCGCTGGCCGGATTGGCGTAGCGACGGCCGGGGCCGGGAGCCCCGGGCGCTCACGCCGGGGCAGGCACACTGCATGGATCATGATCGGACGCAGTCTCCGCAGAAAATGACCCTGCCCGCCCTGCAGGAACAGGCGCGGCGCGGCAGCAAGATCGTGATGGTCACGGCGTACGACGCGCCCAGCGCGGCGCTGGCCGAGGCCGCGGGGATCGAGATCATTCTCGTCGGCGACTCGGCCGGGACCACCGTGCTCGGCCTCGACTCGACGGTCGCCGTGACGCTGGACGAGATGCTGATCTTCACGCGCGCGGCAGCGCGCGGCGCGCGCCGTGCGCTCATCGTCGCCGACATGCCGCTCGGTTCGTATCAAATCTCGGAAGCGTCCGCGGTCGAGAATGCGATTCGCTTCGTCAAAGAGAGCGGCGCGGATGCGGTGAAGCTCGAGGGCGCCGGCCGGACACTCTCGCGGATCGGCGCGATTCTCGATGCCGGCATCCCCGTGATGGGCCACATCGGCCTGACGCCGCAATCGGCGACGCTGCTCGGCGGCTACAAGGCGCAGGGGCGGACGGCGGCGTCGGGGCGGCGGCTCGTCGACGAGGCGAAGGCGCTCGAACGCGCCGGATGTTTCAGCCTGGTGCTCGAGGCGATCCCGCCGCCGGTGGCGGCGCGCATCACCGAGACGATCGGCATCCCGACGTTCGGCATCGGCGCCGGCCCGGCGTGCTCGGGCCAGGTGCTGGTCTGGCACGATCTGCTCGGCCTGATTCCGGGCCAGAAGCCACGCTTCGTCAAGACCTACGCGGATCTTGCCGGCGTCATCCGCGCCGCGCTCGACGAGTATGTGAACGACGTGCGCCGCGGGACGTTCCCCGCCGAGCCGCACACCTACGGCATGCCCGAGGCGGAGCGCCAGCGCTTCGAGGAACAGCCCTCGCCGCGCACGGCGAAGACCGAAGTGCCGCGCGCGTAGCCGCGCTTTGATGCTGAAAGACGACCACCGGTTTCGCGTCGAGCGAAGCCTCGGCAAGGGCGGATTTGGCGTCGTCTACGAGGCGTTCGATCGGCAGCTGAACGCCCGCGTCGCGCTGAAGCTCCTGCGCCGCACCGATCCGGGCAGCCTCTTTCGCCTGAAGCGCGAATTTCGCGCGCTCGCGGACCTCTCGCATCCGAATCTCGTCGCGCTCCACGAGCTCGTGGCGGATCAGGAACCCTGGTTCATCGCGATGGAGCTCGTGGACGGCACCGACTTCATCACCTACGTCTCGGGCCGCAAGCTCGGCGAGGTGCCGACGCACGGGGCGACGGAGCTCGCCTCCTTCATCCTGTCCGACGAGATCACCGGCACGAGTCCCGAGGGCCCGACGCGGGTGCGCGTCACGCACACGCTCGCCTGCGATCTCGATCGTCTGCAAGCCGCGATGCGGCAGCTCGTCGGCGCGCTCACGTACCTGCACGCTGCCGGCAAGCTGCACTGCGACGTGAAGCCGTCGAACGTGCTCGTCCGCCGCGACGGGCTGGTGAAGTTGCTCGACTTCGGCCTGGCCACCGAGTTCGGACCGCCCTCGGTCGGCGAGGGGCGGCAGATCGTCGGCACGCCGGCGTACATGTCGCCCGAGCAGGCGGCGAACCAGGCGCTCACTGCGGCGAGCGATTGGTACAGCGTGGGCGTGATCCTCTTCGAAGCGCTGACGTCCGTGCGGCCGTTCGAGGGTTCGCAGAACGACATGATCATCGCCAAACAACGCGACGACGGTCCGGCGCCGGCGACGATCGTGGCCGGCGTCCCGCCGGCGTTGAGCGATCTTTGCCGCGAGCTGCTGCTGCGCCGGCCGGAGCTGCGGCCGGCGGGCCCCGAAGTGCTCGCGCGGTTGAATCGGGTGTGGCCGGCGGCCGACGTGCTGCCCAAAGTGCCGGCGCCCGGGTTGCCACGCGGGGTCTTCGTCGGACGCGACGCCGAGCTGCGCGCCCTGCAGGACGCGCACGCCGCGGCGAGCGCCGGGCACAGCGTCGCCGTCTACGTCCACGGCAGCTCGGGGATGGGGAAGACGGCGCTCGTCGGCCGCTTCCTGCAGCACCTGCGCGAGCACGAGCCCGGCACGGCCATTCTCACCGGCCGCTGTTACGAACGCGAGTCGGTGCCGTACAAGGCGCTCGACAACATCGTCGACGAGCTCAGTCAGTACCTGCGCCGGCTCGGCCGGCAGGCTGAAGGCGTGATGCCGCGCGACCTGGCGGCGCTGGCACGCCTGTTTCCCGTGCTCCGGCGTGTCGAGCCGATCGCGCTCAGCCGCGACCCGAGCGCGGAGATCGCCGACTCGCAGGAGCTGCGCCGGCGCGGGTTCGCCGCGTTCCGCGAGCTCATTGCCCGCCTCGGACGCGGCCGGCCCGTGGTGCTCTTCATCGACGACCTGCATTGGGGCGACACCGACAGCGCCGCGCTCCTCATCGATCTGTTGCGCCCGCCCGAATCGCCGCCGTTGCTCCTGATCGCGTCGTACCGGAGCGAGGAGGCCGGCACGAGCGAGGGGCTGCGGATGCTGCTGCCATCGGGCCGGCCGGCATCGGATGCGGGTCACGACGTACGTGAGATCGCGGTGCACGAGCTCAGCGAGGCGGAAGCCCGCGATCTGGCGAACCGGCTCCTCGGCAGCGAAGGCGAGTCGCGGCGCACGGAGGCGATTGTCCGCGAGTCGGGACGCAGTCCGCTGTTCATCGGCGAGCTGGTGCGCTTCTCCGATCACGTGGACGTCACGGCCGCGGCGCAGGGTGCGGCCCAGGGCGCGGCGCCAGACGACGACAGCGGCGCGCTTCGCCTGCTGACGTTCGAATCGGTCCTGCGCCAGCAGACGAGCCGGCTGCCGCCGCCGGCCCGGCGGCTGCTCGAGGTGGCCGCCGTGTTCGGACGGCCGCTGCGCACGCCGCTCGCGGCCCGCGCCGCCGATCTGGCGTCCGGCGAGGTGGATGCGATCACGGCGCTGTGGTCCGCGCATCTGGCGCGCACGCGCGTCACCGACGCCGGCAAGGCGATCGAGGTGTATCACGATCGCATTCGTGAAACCGTGATCGCGCGCATGACGCCCGGCGATCTGCGCGCGGTGCACAGCAAGCTGGCGCGCGTCCTCGAGGGCGAGCGCGACGTCGAGCCGGAGACGCTCGTCGAGCACTTCCGCGGCGCCGGGCTCCACGAGCGGGCGGCGCCGTATGCGGTCAACGCCGCCGATCGCGCGCGCGACGCGCTGGCCTTCGACCGCGCGGCGCAGTTCTACCAGGTCGCGCTCGATCTCGCGCCGTTCGATCCCGCGGCGCGACGCGACATCCAGGTGCGGCGCGGCGATGCGCTGGCCGCCGGCGGCCGCGGCCACCACGCCGCCGAGGTGTATCTCGCGGCCGCGACCGGCGCGCCGGCCACGCTCGCCCTCGAGCTCAAACGCCGCGCGGCCGAGCAGCTCCTGCGCAGCGGACACCTCGACGAAGGCTACCGCGTCGTCCGGGCGGTGCTCGACGCGATGGGGATGAAGCTCGCGGGATCGCCCGGCCGCGCACTACTGTCGCTGATTCTGCGACGGCTGCAGATCCGGCTGCGCGGCCTGCGCTTTCAACCCCGGGAGGAATCCCAAATTTCGCCGGAGACGCTGACGCGGGTGGACGCGTGCTGGTCGGTCGCGACGGCCCTGGGCGTCGTGGACACGATTCGCGGCGCCGACTTTCAAGGCCGGCATCTGCTCCTCGCGCTCGAGGCCGGCGATCGCTACCGGATCGCGCGCGCGCTCGCCGTCGAGGCCGTGTATGCCGCGGTCGAGGGGGCACACCACCGCGAGCGGTACGAACGGCTGATCGGCCAGGCCGATCGGCTCGCGAACGAGGTCGGGCACCCGCAGGCGATTGCGCTCGTGGCCATGGTGCGCGGCGCCTCGGAGTTCCTGCAGGGGCGCTGGAAGGTCGCCCGCGACCTGCTCAACCGCGCCGAGCCGCTGCTGCGCGAGAAGGCGGCCGGCGCCTGGCAGATCGACACGCATCTCTATCATCTCTATTACCTGCTGACGTTGTTCAATCTCGGCGACGTCGCGGAGCTCTGCCGGCGCCTGCCGAACCTCCTCGACGAGGCGCGCGAGCGGGACGATCTGACGGCGGCGACGAGCCTGCGCGCGCGGGTCGGCTACCTGCCGGGGCTGGTGGCCGACGATCCGGACGCGGCGCTCGGCGAAGTGAACGCCGCGATGGCGCGCTGGCCGCGCGACGGATTCCATGCCCAGCACTCGTGGGAGCTCTACGCGCGCGGCGAGATCGATCTCTATGCCGGCCGCGGGATCGACGCCTACCGCTACATCGTCGAGCGGTGGTCGCCGCTCAAGCGCTCGATGCTGCTGCGCGTCCAGGGCGCCCGCGTCGAGTCTCGTTATCTGCGCGCGCGCGCGGCGGTGGCGGCGGCAGCCGGCGCTTCGGGCGATCGCCGGGCGTTTCTCCACACGGCGCGTTCGGACGCCCGCAAGCTCGGCCGCGAGAGCATGGCGTGGTCGCGCGCCGCCGCCGACTTCATCCGCGCCGGGCTCACGTCGGTCGAAGGGGATCGGGCCGCGGCCATCGGCCACCTGCAGCGCGCTGAACAGGCCTTTCAGGCCGTCGACATGGCCCTCCATACGGCGGTCGCCCGCTACCAACTCGGCACGTTGTCGGGCGGGCTGGAAGGCGAGGCGCTGGTCCGCGCCGCCGACGACTGGATGGCCGGCCAGGGCATCAAGCACCCGGCGAGGATGGCGGCGATGCTGGCGCCAGGCATTGATCGCGTCTAACCGGTTGTCTGGGACATGAAGCTCGTGAAGGGCGTGAAGCTCATGAAGAAGAGCTTCCAGGGGTTTTCGGACCGACCGACCAGACGCGGACAGGATGGAACTTCTTCAGCCCTCCCGACATTACCTCCCTTGAAGGGCTGACCAGACCGTGACCGACGAAGATCTGATGGGGGCCGTGGCGGCGGGGGACCGCGAGGCGTTTGCCGCGCTGTTCGATCGCTACCGCGAGCCGATCTGGCGGTTCTTCCGGCGGCGCATGTCGGATCGATCCATGGCCGAAGAATTGACGCAGGAAACGTTCCTGGCGGTCCTGCAAGGCGCGGCCCGCTACGAACCGCGGGCGCCGTTTCGCAGCTATCTGTTCGGCGTGGCGTTCAATCTGCTCGCTGGCGCGAGACGAAAGCGTGCGGCGGTGGCGCGCGGTGGCCAGATGCGATCGCTCGACGAGGTGGAACCGATTGCGACGGCCCCGGCGCCGGTGGACACGATGCTCGACATTCGTCACGCGCTGGCCGCGCTCGATGGCGGCGATCGGGAGATCCTCATGTTGCGCGAGTTCGACGACCTCAGCTACGACGAGATCGCGCTCGTTGTCGGCATTCCAATCGGCACCGTCCGGTCGCGGCTCTTTCGCGCGCGGCAGGCGCTGAGAGAACGGCTCGAGGCCCGTCCAGAACCGCAAGAGGCGGCACGATGAAGACCACGCACACGTTCGATCGCGAGGAAGTCATGGCCTATCTCGATGGTGAGCTGGCCCCATCGCGTGCGGCCGCCGTCCGGCAGCATCTCGAGAGCTGTGCGGAATGCCGGGCGCTTTCCGGCGACCTGCGCGCCGTGTCGGCGCGGTTGGCCGATTGGACCGTGGAGCCGTCGCCGGTGACGCTCGCCTCGCTCGCCGGCCGAACCTGGGCGGTCTCGGGTCCACAGGAGAAGCGACGACTGACTTTGCGGGTGTACGGCTGGGTTTCGCGGCGAAGCGTATTCGGGCTGCCGCGCTGGGTGCTGGTCGGTGTGCCCGCGCTCGCGGTGCTTCTCTTGGCGATCGTCGTGCCGCGCACGACGACCCGGATGCGAAGCCGGCCGTCGCCAATTGAGACTTCGAGCGTCGAGTCGAACGTGCGCGAGGCTTTGAGATCCACGACGGCTCAGACCCCGTCGGCCAGCCCGCGTGCCGTCGTGTCCGATCAACGGATGCGGGGACAGGGACAGCAACAGGCAGAAGCGCTTCTGACTCTATCCCTCGCGCAGCAACGTGCCGCCGGGCCGATGATCGTGCGCACCGCGAGCATGACGCTGTCGACCGACAGCTTCGACACGATGCGCCCGGCGATCGAAGGGCTGGTGACGGCGCACGCCGGGCGGATCGCCGCGCTGTCGGTAGCTGGGGAGCCCGGATCCGGGCGTGCGCTCCACGCGACACTGCGGATCCCGGTCACGCGGCTCGACGCCGCCCTCGCCGCGCTGCGACAGCTCGGCAAGGTGACCGCCGAATCACAGGCGAGCGAAGAGGTGACCGACAGCTATCGCGATCTGACCGTCCGCATCGGGAACTCGAAGCGGGAGGAGCAGCGGCTGGTGGAGGTGCTGGCGAAGCGGACCGGCGACCTCGCGGACGTGCTCGCGGTCGAACAGGCGCTCGCGCGGGTGCGCGGCGACGTCGAACAGATGGAAGCCCAGGAGCGGGCGTTGAAAGGGCGCGTGGACGACTCGACGGTGACGCTGGAGGTGCAGGAGAACCGGCGTGCCGATCTCGCGCTCGGGCCGCTGCAGATCCCGGCGCGCTTCCGCAATGCGCTGGTGGACGGCCTCACGAGCGCCGCCGAGGGCGTCATCGGCGTCGCGCTGGGACTGCTCTCGGCGGCGCCGACATTGGTCCTGTGGGTGATCGTGCTGTGGTGGCCGGTGCGACGCGTTTGGAAAATCGTGCGGGCCGCGGGGCAGGGCGCGCTTCCCTAGTGCGAGCCGGAGACAAGAGAGGTCTCAAAGAACCCTAGGAGCCCGTGGTGAAACGCTGAATTTGGCCGGGGCGCCCGTGTCATCTGCTCTTGGCCTTGCGCTTCGCCCGCGCCTTGACCCACGACGCATAGTCCTTCGGGACATCGAGCTTCTTGAGCTCGTTCCACGCGGCGATGATCTCTGCACGCGTCGCC